>ERZ1292623.303-Hain-H51-01um-R1-303-length-55576-cov-7_pt1 | contig 33046 bp, 48 predicted proteins | sample MGYA00564398_ERZ1292623 | MGnify/ENA primary metagenome ERZ1292623 (study PRJEB36523, sample SAMEA6512633) | groundwater metagenome | collected 2019-01-07 | study: AquaDiva: Metagenomics assemblies of 32 groundwater samples
CAGATGATAGATTAGTTTCAATACACCTCGAAACCGAAGCTTACGTAATTGAAGATGGGGAAATTGAATAATGAAAGTAGCTGTAATTGGGGGTGGGTTAGTAGGTAGACTAGCTACTTGGGCCGCTATGTTAAATGGACATACCCCAACAATCTTCGATAGAATCCCCGAAGCAATTATCCCTAGAGGGTTTGTTTACTTACACGATAATTGTGAGCTTCCACTAACGGGACAATCAATTAGTGTAATAACAACAGGGGCTGAAGAGGGGTACTCACTTAAAGTATATGGGAATTCAAATCAAAGTACAAGTTTTAAACACTATGCGATATACGATGAAGTAGTGGGATATTCCCCCACAGAATGTTTAAACATACTTAATGGAGTTCAACACGGGATGGTGAAAGATGTTAACTTTGAAAACCTTGATGAAATTCTTACGTTGCGGGAGAGCTACGACAGAGTTATCTTTACCCTACCCATCACAATGTTCTGCAAAGGCAATTTCCCCTCCATCAAAGGAAGTGTTGGAGTGTATAAGCTCAACGAAGGTGAAGTGCTCAATAACTTTTGTATATATTCAGGTAATTTAGGTATCCCTTGGAGTCGTTCCGGGTCTATGTTTGGGTATGCTTTTAGGGAGTTCCCAACAGTTGTAGCAGGTCATAGAGTTATTATTAAAGTGCAACCTGGGGATAAACCCCCAACGCATACCAGTGTACTATTTACTGGTAGGTATGGGTCTTGGACTAAGCAACTTTCAACAGAATCATTTCGAGAGGTGATGAATTGGGTAAAATAATAAATGTAGTAGTTGAAAATCAAATACACCCCCTAGTAAGAAGAAAGAAAATTAAAGCTTATAGTAGGAAACATAGGCGTCCCGGGGGTTCCTATTTTGTAGACGTTGAATTAGAACTTCCTGTCCCTATTAGAAGGGACCCTAATAGAAGGGTTTTTAGTAATGGAAGATAGTAGGTTTCATGAAATACTTAAAGAACTAGGAGAGTTACATGATAAAAAACAAAAAGATTACGGGAGTGGTGTTGACCCCTTCGCAAACATACGATCTAGTAAGGATTGGGGAATTCCCCCATGGGTCGCTGCTCTCATTCGTGGAGGCGATAAACTTAGACGATTACAAAGTTACTTTGAAACTGGCACCCTTAGAAATGAGGGTGTCGAGGATAGCCTTCGAGACATGGCTGTCTACACTATCATAGCCCTTATAATGTGGGAAGAAGAACAAACATGTCATTAGAAGATTTATGGAGACGTCAATTAGCTTTTACGTCGCATACGCAAAGTGTATTAGATAAGTCTATAGATAAACTAACAGAAGATGACAAGATACGTCTTACTAAAGAATACCTATTATATATTCATTCTGAGTTAAGTGAGGTTTTAGGTAATATCCCTTGGAAAACTCATAGATATACTGGACAAACAAATAGGGAATCTTTGTTGGAAGAATTAGTTGACGTAACTAAATTTTTATGGGGGTTAATGGTGATATGGGGCGTAAGCCCACAAGAATTAGAACGAGCTTTTGATAGAAAATCCGATATTGTTGAACAAAGATTTAGACAAGATCACGTACTCCCAAAACAGTTTAGTAATAATAAACTTGTTATAATTGATATAGACGATGTTATAGCAGATTGGGAGCAAGGTTTTATTAAATGGGTTCAAGACAATGAACCTAATATTAAAGATGGAAGCTACAACAACGATGTTGACCCTGTTTTAAGACAACAACTTAAAGACAAAATGCATTCTTCTGGTGGTATGAAAGAACTTTCTGTTATACTTGGAAGTCACAGCGCTATTGAAGCTTTGGGAGTTCACGGGTATGAAGTAGTTTGGCTAACGGCCCGCCCTATTGGGAAACATCCAAGATTAATAGGGGATACGATTCAATGGCTAAAAGATCATAATATAAAAAGTGATTTTATCTATTTTAGTGATCTTAATAAGCATATTTTTATAGCTGAAAAGTTCCCAACAGCAGCAGCTATTTTCGATGATAAAATAGAAACTTGTTCTAATGCTAAAAGTTTAGGTTTAAAAGCTTACAATGTTACAAGAGAAAATTCACTTGCTAAATGTGTATTTGAGTTTTTAAAGGAGGCCTAAAATAAAATGAATTTAGTAGAGGTTGAAGGAAAGTTAACTATAGAACGAATAGGTGAGTATCTTACTTTAGGCTATGTAGATCTTTTAAAGTTGTCACGTCTTAAATGTAGAGAAGATGAAAAAGAATACTACGATAAGATTGAAAAAGATCTTCATAGTATAGTAGGAGATTATTTAAATACTACTAGTAGACGACTATTTACAGTTGTAACTCCAAATCCAGAAACTAGTGATGGGTGTATAACACTTATTCATTTACTCCCTAGGGGTAGAGAGACAACAATGGTTGTTTATATGAGATCAAGTTCTCAACATTTTATATCAAGCGATTTAGCTTTTCTATCTAGACTAGCTTTATCATATAAGTGTGTAAGTTTAGATATAAGCTTTGGGTCATTTCACGTGGAGTTGAATTAAATAAGATGATTATTGCATTTGAGGGTTTAGACAGAAGTGGAAAATCTACAATTAGACGTGTTTTTGCAAAAGCTACTAAAGAAAAATACATTACCATAGATAGGTTTTCTACAACGTCATTTGTAATGAACGATTGGTTTAAAAGAAAAGATAAACAACAAGAAAAATCCCTTTTAAAATGTGAAAATGCACTTAAAAAAAGCGATAATCTTGTTTTAGTATTTTTAGATGTATTACCACAAATTTGTTGGAAAAGGGGGGCTGAATATTCTGTTGCAGAACTTCTTATTCAACGAAGGATGTTTATAAAAACGCTAATAAAACAAGTTTCTCGTGGAATTAGAGTAGTAGTTATTGCAAATAATAAGACAACAGAAAAAACAGTAAAGGAATTAATATGGCAAATAGAGTCTTTGTAACAGGGGAAGCTGGTTCACTCGCTTCACATTTAATACAGAAATTACAGGAACGTGGAGATATTTTATTAAATGAATCTTTACATTTTAATAAAAGTAAATGCACCCCATGGAGTCGTGTTGATGAAATTAATATTTTAAAATCGGCTAATATAGCTATGTTAAGGGTAAAAGAACCAGATATTATATTTCATTTAGCTGGATTAGTTGGAACGCCAAGATGTGCTGAAAATCCTGAACTTGCTGTTAGGTCAAATATTGAAACTACAGTAAGTATTGCAAAACTCCATAAACCGGGTCAGAAGATTGTATATTTTGGAACAACTGTAATGCATGATACTAAACAACCACGACCCTTTAATGAAGATACCCCTATTAAAGCTGAAACAATTTATGGGTTAACTAAGTATACAGGTGAAGAGATTTTACGTTTAATGATTCCTAAAAAAGACCTACTTATTATTCGTCCTTGTTTTGTTTATGGTGGTAAATATGATCACGCTAGTGTAATTACTACATTAATTAGAACTAAACTCTTCGAAAACAACGACATAATTGAAGTTCCACTTAATGTTGACAATTTAAAGGATTATTATTATATTGATGATTTTATGGGTGATCTATTTAAGTTGATAGATGCGGGAGCGTATGGCACTTATAATTTAGCAAAGGGCACACCTACTAATTTTGGTTACGTAGTAGCTGAATTAGATAAAAGGGATTTACTTCCTAAAAATGTAAGGTTAGAACCCAGTAAAGATTATTTAGGGGATCATTATGTTATAGACAATAAAGCGAGAGCTATTATAGGTCCAACAAAGAAAACAGAGTTAGGTGATGGAATTGACTTAATCGTAAAGGAGCTATTACATGGACCCGATTAGGAGAATTAAAGAGGTTGAAAAAATGAGAGAAATAATGGGTACTAAACCATTAAACCCAGAAGATCTCTCTCCTAAAACTGAATTTGTACGAGGTGGTGAGAGAATAACTGTAAAAATGATAAACCCCCAACCCCTAACAAATTTCTATGCGGGGATGTATGTAATGGCGGTAAGCACATGGGGAGGTCCTTATGATTCCGGAATTGAGAAATGGAATAATGCGCCTGTCGAAACCCGTAAAGACGTTATACGTGCAATACTCCAAAGGCAAGCTCTTCCCCTTGCTCTTGAACACCCTCAGTTCTTATTTGAAGTCTCTGGTTGTTCGCGTTCAGCGTTTGATCAAATCGCGAGAGCAAGAATAGGAACTACTTTTTCTAGTATGGGTGTTAGAGATAATGCTCACCCAAATATTGACATAGTGGTTCCCCCAAACATTTATGACGATAAAGAATCGTTTAATGAATTTCAAGTTGGGGTAAAGGTGGCAAAGTCTACCTATTCTACTTTGTTAGGTAGGGGGCAAAAGTCTTGGCAAGACGCAAGAGCAGTACTACCTATGGGGATGATGCATCGATTTGTTATGAATGTGAATTATGCAGCGTTAACGGGGTTTATGGGAAAGAGACTTATGTTTTGTGAACAATACGATACTGTAGCCGTAGCTTGGAAAATGAGACAAGAGTTGGGAAAACATTATGCTGTTTTAGCTGAACCTCTCCGCCCTAGCTGTGATTTTGCTAAGAAATGCACATATCATCAAGCTAACGCATTGGGGGAAGCTTTTGGGTGTTTGTTTAAGGGGTGTGGACGTTGGGAGGACCCAGAACCTTATTTCGAATTCAATGAAGCTGCTGCTGAAAAGAGTGATATTGAGGCGTGGATGGGTGAAGCTGTACCAGAGGGGGGTGATCCAATTTTATGGAAAAAGGCATTTGATTTGGATTCTCATTTCTTTGAAAAAGAGATTAAATAAATGACAGCAAAAATAGTATATAAAGCTTCCGACATAATTCCCTATTTAAGGGATGTAGTTGTATTAGATACTGAAACATCGTCGTTACGTCCGTGGAGAGATGGGAAAGTTTTAGGGGGTTTGGGGGTTCGTCCTGTAGGAACAGGTACATCGTTTTATATCCCATTTCGTCAGGGAGTTATTAGAGGGTCAAAACAAGCCGATTTAACAGAGTTAAAAATACTTACAGATGCACTAAAAGGGAGAACTCTTGTTTGGCACAATCCTAAGTTTGATTTATCTGTTTTATACCAAGAAGGAATTGATTTACATAAAGAAAGAAATTTAGATACTGTTGTGTTAACAAGGTTAACTAAAGAAGATGAAATAAACTATAGTTTAAAGGCTTTAGGAGTTCGTTTGTTGGGGATTACGGGAGGTAAAGAAAGTGAAAGACAATTAAAATTAAAAATTCGTAAAGTTATGAAAGAGTTTAATATAGAAGGAGATTTACTATATACAGTTCTTACTCCCGATGAAATTGCTGAATATGTTGGGTTTGACTTATTACTTACTGAAAAATTGTTTGAACGAGCAACCCCCCTAATTAAAGAAAGAAAACTAGAGGAAGTTTATGAATTAGAAATTAAACTTACTGAAGCTTTGTTTGAAACAGAGAGTTTTGGTATTAAGATTGATGTTAAATATATAACAAAAGAAAGAGACAATATTAAAAAACTTATAAAAGAATGTGAAGATGATATATATAATCAAGCCGGTTCAACGTTTAATATAAACAGTACCGCTGAAGTTAAAAAAATCTTTAATGATATGGGGTTTGAGTCACCTAGAAAAACCCCACATGGGGCCGATTCTTGGAATAAAATTGCCTTAGAAGAATTTAACCATCCTATGGGAAGTGCTATAGTAAAATACAGAGGCCTTGCAAATATTAAAAACTATTATGAAAATTTCCTTGAACTAAAAGATAAAGATGATATTATACACCCATCTTTTCATCAAGCCGGGACAAAAACGGGTCGTTTTTGTGTAGACGCTAATACAGAATTAGAAACAAATATGGGTATTTTTGTAATTTCAAAATTAGACCTTACTAAATATCCAAAATGTTCTATAATTACACATAGGGGAAATAGTAAAAAAATTATTTCTAAAATCTATAAAGGTAGAGAAGAAATGTTTAAAGTTTCCCTAGAAGGAGGAAAAGAAATTATATGCACAAACGGTCATCGATTTTTAACTCCAACAGGTTGGAAACAGTTAAGAGAACTATCAACTAATGAACAAGTTTACACCTACAATTATAAAAATAAAAAAGAAACGCAAATATCTGGACGAAGAAAGCTTTATTCAAATTTGCCTAAAGGAAAATTTAAATGCGAAACCCCACATAAGACAATACAACTTTCATGGGAAGTTGATGGCGGATTTTTATTTTCCAGAGAAAAAAATTCTTCTAGAGATAGATGGAGGTTACCATTCAACCAAAAAAGATCAACAGAGAGATGTTTTAACAAAAAGTCTAGGATACAAGACTTTAAGATTTCCTCAATCTATGGTGTTGAAAAACCTATCAGAAGTTATGACTTCTATACAGAAAGCATTAAATCAATAGAGTCAGTTGGAGTTAGAGATGTATGGGATATAGAAGTAGAGGAAGATCATTCATATTTATCACAGGGTTTTGTAAATCATAACTCGTGCAAAGAACCAAATCTCCAAAATATTCCTCGTTTTGAGGGTTACACAGGGTCACGTGTAGGTGTACAGGTTCAGGGTATGAGAATAAAAAAGGAACGTGAGGAAGAGGAAAAGAGAAAGCGGTATGAAGCTGCTGGTATGAAGCAAATTGCTTTTGATGAAGAAACACAAGTGTCAATTTCTAATAAAGAAGAAGGTGAGTTGTTTGGTAAAGTTAGGGGAGCTTTTATCCCACGTCCTAACACATTTCTTCTTTTTATAGACTGGTCGCAAATCGAACTTAGAATTTTTGCTGACTATGCTGGTGAAGCAGATCTAATTAAAACCTTTGAGTTAGGGTTAGATGTTCACGCTATTAGTGCTCAAGCTGCTTTTGGAGATATGCCTAAAGATAAAGAATCAGAACTATACAAGTGGGTTAGAACTATGGGAAAGCAGATAGCGTTTGGACTTTTGTATGGGATGGGTAAAAAACTATTAGCTGTTGAAATAGGTAAATCGGAAGATGAAGCAAAAGCGTTTATGGATCAATATTTTGTTCGCTTTAAAAAAGCTAAAGCTTTTATGAAAACTGTACATAAAACAGTAGAAAACCGCGCTCAAATGTCTCCCGATGGGTTAGGATATCTAAAGAATAGATGGGGAAGGAGACGTTATCTCCCAAAACAATTAGCTTTTAAGGGTGTGAACTTTTTAGTTCAGGGTTCAGCTGCTGATTTAATGAAAGAATCATTTGTAAGAATAAATAATGTTATAAGAAATGGAAACTACAAAACGAGAATAGTAAACAGTATACACGATGAATTTCAATTTGAAATCCCCTACGATGAAATAGATATTATACCTAAAATAACTGATGAAATGATTAAATGTGGGAAGTTTAGTTGTAAACTAATGGCGGATCTTGAATGGAGTCCAACACGTTGGGCAGAAAAAGTTTCTTTAGGTTGTGGTGAATGTAATGGAACGGGTAATATTCTTAAACTTAAAAATGTTCCAGAAGAAGAAGTGCGTGATATTGTTCAACAAATTATGTATAGAAACGATGAAAAAGCACTAAATAAGGTAGAAGTTAGAGAATGTTCTAATTGTAATGGGAAAGGTTATGATTTAAGTAAAATTAAGTAGGTGTAGGATGAGATATGGGATATCAAGAATAGAATATATCACCTTTGAACAAGGTGAAGATGTTATTGAAATTGACTCGGGCCCAAATCAAGCGGGGTGGTATGCCGCGTTTTGCCCTGTTCATGAAGATGAGCGTCCTTCATTAGGGATAAGAGAAGGAGATGCGGGAGAATTAGTTGTGTATTGTCATGCTGGATGTACAGTAAAAGAAATTATAAAGAAAGTTAGAGAATTATTAGGAGAATCAATTGACAGATAAAATAGAAGTAGCTCGATATGAATATAGAAACCCTGAAACAGATGAACTAATAGCTACTAAAGTTAGGTATAAACCTAAAACATTTGAATGGAGACTTCCAGATGAAACTCCTGGATTAGGGGAATTGTCTGAAAGAGATTTACCTATATATAAAGCTGAAAAATTAAAAAATCACCCACTAGATAAAATGATAGTATTTGTTGAGGGTGAGAAAGCCGCTGACGCATTAGAAACCGCGGGAGTATTAGCTGTATGTTTACCAGGAGGGGCCGCTGCTCGCCCTATGTATGAACAACTTAAATCATTATCTAGTAGAAAAGTTGTACTTTGGCCAGATAAAGATCATGTTGGAAGAATCTTAATGAGAAGGATATATGAGAAACTAAGACATATAGCTTTTGAATTAAGAGTTATATCTCCCGATGTATTAAAAAATAAAGAAGATGCTTACAATTGGTTACAAATGGGGTATGGGAAACAAGAACTATTTGAAGAATTAAAAAAGAATAAGAGAAATATCTTATCTCAAAGAGTTTTAAATGTAGAAGATTTACACGGTCGTGACCCAAAAGAGATTAGGTGGTTTTGGCCAGGGTATCTCCCAAAGGGAATGTTAACTCTTATACAGGGTCCTAAAGGAATAGGTAAATCGTGGGCTACTCTAAAAATAGCTTCGCATATTAGTAAGGGGGAAATAATCCCAACAGGTCTACCTTCTACAGAAGGTCCTAAAAAGGTATTGTTGTTAGCGCATGAAGACCCAGTTGAAGAAGTATTAATTCCCAGATTATTAAGTATGGGCGCTGACATGACTATGATTAAACGATTACATTCAACAGCAGATGCTGATACTGGTGAACAACATTGGTTAGACTTACTTAGAGATCTTGAGCAGATAGAAGAAGAAATGGAAGATGGGGAATATGATCTTCTTATTATCGACCCTATAAACAATTACCTACCACAGTCTGTAGATACATATAGGGATTCTTCAATGCGCTCTGTACTAACCCCACTAGCTGAAATGGCAAATAGATTAGGGGTGTCAGTAATAGGAATAAGACACTTAAAAAAATCTCGTGAAGGAGACATGATTGATTGGGGTGTTGGAAGTATTGCTTACGGGGCGGTAGCTAGGATGGTTATAACTGTATTAGAAAACCCACTAGATCAAGACGAAAAGCTGTTTATTCCAACAGCTACAAATATAACTGCTCCTAGGAACCCACAAGGGTTTACTATTACAGATGTTAAAGATGGAAACGCTGAATTTAACTGGACGGGTGAGAGAAACATTACTAAAAATGAACTTACTAGAAAAAGTAAAAAGGATCTTTCTACTGATGAGGTTGGGTACTAGTATAATTATTATTCAAGGGTTATAATAAAAGTATAAGCTAATAATAAGTTTTAAATTGGAGGTAAGTCGTGATAAATTCCGACTTTGGATCACTTGAGCGAGAACATTCTGGGATGCTTCATAAATTTGCAAAGTATAATATAGGGATGGGTTATGAAGATCTCCTACAAGAACTTAGAATTACAATGTGGAAAGCTTCTTGTAAATACAACCCAAACTTAAACACAAAATTTAGTACGTATCTATTCTCAGCATTAAGAAGGCGGGTTCAAAAACTAAATAACAAAATAAATCACGTACAATCAAGAATACCACCCGCCTTTATTTCTTACATAAATGAAGAAGTTAATGAAGGGGATACAGATTCCTATATCAGTGTACCCCCTTTTAATGATGATATTTCAACAATTGATTTGTTCTCAAATGCTGGTAAACCTGCTCAAACTATGGCAAATTTAATATTATCAAAAATAGATAAAAAAGATTGGGGCAACTTCCTTCCTAAAAAGGAAATTAAAAGTGGGTTAGAAGAACTAAAAGAAATTCTTAAGAAGGAGCGAGATGTATGAAAAAGGGTATTACTACAATTCCAGAAGGTGTAGTTGGTGGGGGAAATTTTATAAAAAATATTAGACTAATGGATGATCAAGAGTCTTGTAAGATTCGTTTTATTACAGATGGAGACGAATTCTTATATGAATATTTTCATAGGCTTTTAGAGCCCAATACTGGAAAATTTAAGGGTATGAAGATTTGTGTTGATTCAGCTTTTGAACAAGCTTGTTCATTGTGTGAAGCGGGAGCTCCTAGACTAATTCAATTTTTAGCTTGGGTATGGGAATACAGTCATGACTACACAAACCCAGTACAGTTTAAGCAACCTAAATCTTTTACGAAAGTTAAGGTTGGGGGTAGGGATATTTTTAGAGAAGAGGTTAAAGAGCCGAGGTTACTTAGAATGGCAAAAGCACATAAGGCCGCAATTGTATTAAAGTATGAAAGAAATGGGACGCTTCTTGATCGTGATTATGAATTAATTAGGTCGGGGGTTGCAGGTTCTACACGTCCTGCATATATGTTAGAACAGTTGGATATTACCCCAATGTCAAATGAAATTATTGATGTTGCTAAAAATCTTCCTGACTTAGAAGATGTTGCTATCGATAAGGTCACCACACTTGTGGGAGAACCTCAAGTTTTCACTACAACAAATAAAACAAATCCAGAGTGGATGGAAGGGTTAGATGAAGAAGAAAATCCCTTCTAAAAATAGTGGGTTTGTTATTTTTACAATGCACAATGCACCTCCTATTGGAGGGCCTCATTTAGTAGACGATGAAGCAACCTTTGGGAAATATATTACATGGGACAACGTTCCATCTCGTATTGAAATTCATGATAGGGTGTTTAAAATGTCAAATATAATTTACACATGGTTAAAAATTCATAAATATGTCTTTGTTGAAAGACAAGTAGATACTGAAATAACAGTATTCGAAAGGGAAGATAAATGAAAATATCAGTACATCAAGGACTAACTCTCCCTATACCAGGTAAAGACTTTAGCTCGTTACGCTACGACGTAACATTAACCGATATTGATATAGATGAAGACATAGATGAACAAATTACTAGAGGGCTTACTGCTGTAGAAAAGGTTACTGAGGCAGGGGAAAAAGCTTTAGGTGAGGGAGCAGCTAGTATTACAGGGTTAAATTTTGAGGGTTTAGGTGTTGCAAACGATGTTCGTAAATTAAACGCTAAGTTAGAAAACGTTATTAATGAAGTTAAGCGGCAAAGAGATATTGTTGAAGTCTTACATAAAGACGCAACTATCGAAGCTTTAGATGATTTAAAAAATGTTATTGTTACTAAAACCGCTAAGAAGGTTAAGGAGTAATTTTGAGAGAGGAGATAGATACAGATTTTGAAACGTGGAGTAAGAAATGGAATCGAAAAAGTAAAAAACAGGTGGTGTTTGAGCCTAGGAATGACGCCCTTGAAATTAAAGTTATCCCAACGGGGATCCCAACATTTGACACAATACTTGGCCCAACAGGAAGAGAGGAACAAGGTTTTCCGAGAGGTCGTACAACGTTACTCTTTGGAGAGCCATCGTCTGGAAAAACCCTTTTATCTCAAATCGCGATAGCATCTGCTCAACAACGTGGGGGTCGTGCAATGTTTTTCGATATAGAAAAAACCTTCGACCCACGATGGTTTGAACTAACAGGAGTTGATACAGACCCTACTAAATTAGTAGTAGCTCGCCCAGATAATATGGAACAAACATTTGATATGATTGTAGACGCTTTAGAAAACCTAAAGCCAGACGTAATTGTAGTTGATAGTATTCCAGCAATGATGCCTAAAGCTGTTATGCTTGCAGATATGGAAAAACAGGACTTTCAAGGAGTTAATGCTAGAAAAATTACTGAGGGAATTAAAAAGTGTACGCAAGCTAACGATACCACTGTACTTATTTTTATTAATCAACTAAGAGTTAGTCTAGGGTGTGTAGACCCATCGACCACAATTACTTGGAGACGAGTTTAGAAAAATTATTGTTTGAGGTAAAAAATGCAAACAACTAGTACAATGGAAAAATTATTTTTGGAAATGGGTTTTTATCTTACTGATCTAGAAATAAACACACCTATAGACGTATCGAATAAACAATACGAGGTTCAAACTTCAGATAAAGAGGGTAATATAGTTTGGGCAAAGATTACTAAAATAGTAAGAAAACCCCCAACTAAGGCGTATATTATTTATATTAACAACTGTGAAACACTAATATGTTCTAGTAATCATCGTATTAGTGTAGTTTTAGATATAAAAAATCAAACTAAACCTGTTTATATAGAAGTTTCTAAGCTTCTAAAACAAAAATATATATTAGCAAATACCATAAACGGGTTAAAAGAAATTACTATTAAAAAAACTAATAATATAATAAATATTATAGATATGGAAATTGAAGGAACACATTGTTATTATAGTAGTGGTATTCTTTCCCATAACACTAGATTCGGGAACCCTGAATCACTTCCTGGGGGGAAGGGTTTAAAGTTTTTAAGTAGTTTAATGATTAGAACTAGACGTGGGAAGTGGTTAACAGATACAGCTAGTGATTCTGGAGGTTCTATAGACTTTGATGAAGTTCCAGACGATAAAGAAGCAAAACGTATAGGTTTTTTACTTCGTTTAAGAGTTGAGAAAAATAAAATAGCTCCTCCCTATGAAGAATGTGATTTAAAGTTTTTTTTCAATGGAACTGTTGATTGGGTTAATTCACTAGTTCATTTAGCGATTACAAATGGGTTAATTATTGAGGAAAAACAGGCTTATTTCCGTGTTCCTGAAATAGAGAAACTTATCCATGGGAGAAATGCTTTAGAAGACCTACTAAGAAATAATGAAGAATTGAAACAATCTATTATTAAGCAATTAAAGGGGAAATAATATGGGGCTTTTAGAAGACAGTCCTACAGTATTATCAGATTTACACAAAAAAGCTGTTAAACTAATTGAAATAATAGGGGTTGAACTTATAGAAGAGGTTGAATTTCCTCCCTATAGGGTTGATTGTTATCTTCCGGATTATCACATAGCTGTTGAAATAGATGGTCCACAACACACTAAATCTGCCGATTTAAAAAGAGATCTATTTTTAATGAACGAATATAAACTTCCTGTTCTTCATATAACAGAACCGGAACTAAAAAATAAGATATATTTCAGGGAAACTCTCCTCTACTTCATCGAGGATTGGAACAAAACTGTTGAAGAAAGGTGGAAGTTTTGCAAATTGAGGACCCCTTGGTTGTCTTTAATTATGTTTCTTCCTTTGATTTTATCGAGTATAATTTAATGAAAGGGTATAAACTTAGTGACGAAACTCGCTCAAAAATGAGCGTATCTAAGCTTGGAAATAAAAATGCACTTGGTACTGTCCCTTCTGCAGAAACTCGAACACGGATTAGTGCTGCATTAACTGGCCGTAAGCGTAGCGCTGAAACGTGTGAGAAAATTAGTGCTGCAAATAGGGGACGTCGCGCAAGTGCTGAAACGAAAGCAAAATTACGCGCTATAATGACCCCTGAACTAAGGGCAAAAATTAGTCATAAAGTTAGCACAACGACAAACGACCCTCTTTGGAAAGAACAACATCGTATAAAAATTCTCGCTGGTTTTACTAAACAGGTCCGTGAAAGGCTTGCGGAAAAAGCAGCACAACGTGTTGTTAGTTGGGGTAAACCCACAAATCTTGAATTTGCACTTGATCTTTTATTACAGGATGCTGGGTTTGAATATGAAGCACAAAAACGCTTTGGTAAGTACGTTGTCGATGCTTACGTACAGTCACACAACCTTGTTTTTGAAGCTGACTGTTCTTTCTGGTATCATCACCAGGATAAGGAACGTGAGGCCAGACGTGATGCATATTTAATAGAGCGTGGTGTTAATGCGGTAATTCATCTTGATGAAAAAGATCTTACTCAATATCGTTATGTTTATGACGAAAATAACGTTAGAAAGATACGGAATGAATGACTATAAGACCTAAGAGAAAATCCGTATTATCGTTTTTAGAGCACGACTTTAAAACAATAGAAGTTGAAAGACAAGAACCTTTTGATGATTGGGTTAAACCGCTATTAGATGAAACACTTGAAAAACCAAATAGAGTATTTTGGTACCCCTTTAGGAAAAACTTTAGGGGGTCTATGGTAGGGGATGAATGTGTTAGATCCTTAACACTTACATTATTTGGACATAACGTCCCACTAAAAGCGCATACATTAAGAATTTTTAGAGTAGGGAAAAAGGTTGAAGATGGAATTGTAGAAGATTTAGCTTCGTCGGGTACAATAATAAATACACAAGAGGTTTTAACATATGAGAATCCTCCAATTTTAGGTAAATCTGACATAGTAATTAAAGACCCTAATAGTGAAACTATACTTCTAGGAGAAATTAAGTCTATAAATTCTAGGGGGTTTAGTTATCTCCCCAAAGAACACGGGTTTACACTAGCTAGTGAATCCCCCCTGTTTAAGACTAAACAGTCTTACATAAGGCAGTGGAATATATATGCAAACGCTCCTGGGAAAGAACATGAAGAGGGGTTTTTATTATTTGAGGAAAAGGATTTACATAAACAAAAAATCTTTTATTTAAGACGCGATAAGGAACTCTTCAATGAAGACATTGAACGTATGCGTACTGCTTGGAATTATTTTACTAGTGAAATGGTTGCACCGATACCATTTGATAGAAACCCTAGTAGTGCTAGCGATAAAACTTGTAAATGGTGCGATAAAAAATATTTGTGCCTAGCTATCGGAGAAGAGAATATGTCTATAAAAGCTGTTAAAAAGATAGATAAGGGGTTGAGGTAATGGGTATATCGGGTTCATTAACTGGTTCAGTTAGTGTATTTTCTGGAGAACACGGGTTTCATCCAGAAACTCATCAATGGTTAAGTCCAATTAATGTTTATTATGGAGAAATTACATATGGAGAAGAACTAGTATGGATTACCACTAATCATGGAAAATATATTATTCCATGGACTTCTATTCAAAGTATAAGTGAGGAAAACAAATGAAACCTTCCGAGCTTAACTCAAGTGAAATATTTGAGGAGAATAAAAAGAAAATCAGTAAACTTCATCTACCATTACCAGTAATGCCTAAATACGAATCTCCAGAATTTAACTGGCCAGACGATCCGTCCAATTTAAATAACACACAATTGGGGCAGATGATGTTACAGATGGCAGGTTTTTATGGGTATACACAACGTTTATTAGGAATACTTGAAAGTGAATTAACTTTAGTAGACGCTGAATTAAAACTTAAAGTAAACGCTGCAAGTGTCCCAATAAGAAAGGAATTGGGGAGACTTAACAACGAAGTTATTGAAGCTGCTGTTATCTCTAATAATGAGGAATTCACCCCTTTATATAAAAGGAAGCTTGAATTACTTTCTATTAGAGATCAACTACAATCTCGTTTGTTAATTTATGAAAAATTTTATCAAGCTCTCAGTAGAGAGCAATCAAGACGAGATACGGAAACTAGAATACAGTAAGGAGATTTTATGATTTGTACATATGACAATTGTCATGAAGTAGAGAGTTCAGCTCATAACGCTAAATACTGCCAAAGTTGTAAGTGTTATCGAAAAGCTGAATCAAAGAGAAAGAATCTTAATCGCCCTCTTGAATATAATGAAGAAGTTTGGCAATTGGAAGAAGTTAGAAAGCAAGCTCTTGCAGATAAGCATAGGGAGAAAAATAGGTGGATTATTAAAAATAAAACACTTGCTTTTTTCGATATCGAGTCAAGTAACCTAAACGCTAACTTTGGGGAAATTCTTTGTGCTAGTATTAAACCATTAGGGGGGAAAGTTAGGAGCTTCGTTCAAAACCCAAAAGATCTTTCAGATAAAACAGTAACTTTGGAAATTGCTCAAGCTTTGTCAGAGTACGATTATGTTTTAACGTGGTATGGAACTAAGTTTGATGTTCCCTTCTTAACAACTAGATTGATGGCTAATGGGCACCCAGGGTTAGGGTTTATTAAACATAAGGATCTTTACTATACTGCTAGATTTCGCTTAAAGTTAAACTCAAATAGACTAGCTGTGGTTACAGAGTTTATGTTTGGGAAGACACAAAAGACACGTATTCTTCCTGAAATTTGGATGAAAGCATTACGTGGGGATCAAAACTCAATGAACTATATTGTTGATCATTGTGAAAGAGATGTTAAGGAGCTTGAAAAAGTGTTTAGAAAATTTGAAACTATGTCAGAAATGCAGTCAGTACCCCTAAGATGGTATGGATAATGAACTGCCAATTAACGTGTTATCTGGCTGGGCCAGTGAGTGGTAAATCATATAAGGAAGCGTTTGCATGGAGAAAGAACGTTATGACTACTCTCTCTAGAGAAGGGTTTAATGTTCTTAACCCACTACGGGGTAAAAGTTTTTTATCAAATCAAAAAGATTTAATATCTACCGATCAATATGATATTGTACGTTTAAGTGATAGAGCAATTCGTAAGCGTGATAAAATGGATGTTATTAACTCAGATATTATTCTCATAAATCTTATGGATGCTACTGAAGTAAGTATTGGAACTGTAGGTGAAATATTTTGGGCAGAGGATAGAAATAAACTAGTTGTTATAGCTATGCCCGAGGGGGATATGATTCATAATCACCCCTTTATAAGAGATGTTGCTATTATTTTTAATTCATTAAAGGAGGCTGTAGATTATGTACTCGACTGTAATCCCTAATTATTTAGAGAGATTTTACACAGTTAGATACTATTGTAATAACTGTGGATACTCATTTGCTCAGCGTATTAGATACGGTTATTCAGCGCCAAGAACTGCAACATGTGAAAATTGTGGGGTTCAAGCCTATAAAGTTAATACAGTGGGGCCAACTGTTCCAACAAGACCTGTTTCCCCACCGTGGAAAAGAGAGAAGATTATTTATGCCATATATAAATAAAGAAGAGAGAATAAGACTAGAACACGGGGGTGAAGTAAAAAACCCAGGACACTTAAATTATGTAATTACTGTAGAATGTTTGGAATATTTAGGAAGTATTTTATCATATTCAAAGCTTAATGAAATAATTGGGGTTTTAGAATGTGTTAAAATGGAACTTTACAGACGTGTTGTTGCAGAGTATGAAGATGTAAAAATGAAAGCAAACGGTGATGTGTATTATGGCTGTTCTTAGTGACATACATATAGAATCTGCTATATTAAATAAAAGATTACTAATAAAGCCTTTTTCATTAGATAATCTACAACCAGCTTCATACGATGTTCATCTTGCTGGAAACTTAATAAAACCAAGTATGCATGAGTTTGAACCTATAGACCCAGAAAATATAAAAAGAGAAGATCTTTGGGTTTCAAATTGGACAACCCCATACACTTTAAAACCCGGAGAGTTTATTTTAGGAGCTTTAGAAGAATATGTAGAAATTGGAGATGATCTTATTGGGAAACTAGAGGGGAAATCGTCATTAGCAAGACTTGGGTTAATTATTCACGCAACTGCTGGATATGTTGACCCCGGATTTAAGGGGTATTTAACCCTCGAATTAGTTAATCTTGGAAAATTAGATTTAGTATTAACAGAAGGAATGAGTATAGCACAACTTTCATTTCAAAATTTAACTAGCAAAGTTAGAAGAAGCTATGGGCATCCAGAGCTTAAATCTAAACACGCTAATCAAATAGTAAAAACTCCATATTTATAAGAAAGGGAGAAGATTTTTTGATAAGACCTCAGTTAACGACTATAGGAAAGGAAGTATTCGAACGTAGATATCGTTGGAATAATGAATCAGTAACAGGGATGTTTCAACGTGTTGCAAAACACATAGCGTCTGCTGAAGAAGAGAAAGAGAGGGATAAATGGGAAGAAAAGTTTTACGAACTAATGGCATCTCTCAAGTTCCTCCCAAATTCACCCACTCTGTTTTCAGCAGGTACGGGGAAAGGATTGCTGAGCGCATGTTTTTTATTCGTAATAGAAGACTCCCTAGAAAGTATAATGGAATGTCAGAGGCTGTCTGGATTAGTGCAGAAATACGGAGGAGGAGTAGGGTATGCCTTATCTAGAGTACGAAAAAGAGACGCTCCCGTTAATAGTGTACAGGGATATGCGTGTGGACCCGTGTCATTGTTGGACTACTATGATAGTGTTGCGAGACTTATTACTCAGGGCGGGAGGAGGGCGGGCGCCCAGATGGGTATTCTCTCCGTCGAGCATCCAGATATTAAAGATTTCATTGTCGCCAAGAACGAAAACCCTCAAGCATTAAGTACATTTAATATATCTGTTGGGTTAACAGATGATTTTATGAATAAAGTGAAAGAGGGAGATAAAGAATCTGTTTTATTATTTAGAGAAATAGCTGAAGCAGCTTGGAAAACGGGGGATCCTGGGTGCTATTTTATAGACAGAGCTGAAGCCGAAAACCCAACACCGTGGTTAGGAAAGCTAGAAGGAACCAATCCATGTTTTACTGGTGATACGTTAATTGCTGTTGCAGATGGAAGAGTAGCGGTACCTATTAAGCAACTTGCTGAAGAAGGTAAAGATATTCCTGTTTATTGTTGTGATGAAAACGGAGTTGTTAAAATTCGTATGGGAAGAAACCCGCGATTAACACGTGAAAAAGCAGAAGTTTGGAAAGTTGTTCTTGATGATAATAGTAATATAAGAGCTACCCCAGATCATACATTTCTCCTTAAAAACGGTGAAAGGGTTAAGCTTCGTGATTTACAGATAGGCGATAGTCTTATCCCATTTAATAAATACGAATATAAAAATCGTAACAAAATGTATTATCGAACACATCTCAATAATGAAAAGTTCGATTATATTAAAGAAGAACAAATGATTTGGGAATTTGAAAATGCGTCTTTATTGAGTGGTGAAATAATCCATCATATAGATGGAAATGGTTTAAACAACGCTATAGAAAACCTTTATCTAACTACTCTTCTTAGTCATAACGAAATTCATGGTTTTACAGATGTTGCGGGTGAAAAAAACGGAATGTATGGTCGTAGACATTCTGCAGATACTATATCTAAAATTTCACAAATACAACGTCAGCGTATGGAAAATAACGAAATTCGTCAAAGTATTTCCATTTCATTAAAACAATACTATAAGGAGAATGGAACAGAACAATTAAAGGGTCAACGAGTATTTCATAAAACAGAAATTAGAAACTGTGAAAATTGCGATGTTGGATTTGAAACAAGAAAAGATTCTGTTCGTCGTTTTTGTAGTAAATATTGTTCTAATATCTGGGTAAATCAAAATACCACACGTAAGGGTATGTTCTCCGTAGGGGCGTTACTTAAGATTGGCGCTAGTGCAAAAGCTTATGGTGCTACACTAGAGGGAAAAGAAGCAAAACGACGTGCTGCTGAAGCTAGTCATGTAGCTTGTAGGAAAAATAAAGAATTGGTTAATCACAAAATTGTTTCTGTAGAATTTTTTGGATATGAAGATGTTTACAACTTAACTGTTGATGAATTTCATACTATCGCTGTTATTACAGATATGAACGCTAGAACGTTAAAAGGAAAAAATAAAAGGATAACGGGTCTTATTACATCGCAGTGTGGTGAAGTCCCCTTACTTCACGCAGAGGCTTGTAATTTAGGTAGTATGAATCTAAGTAAGTATGTAGATGTAAAAGCTAAGGATTTTTATTGGGATGAACTTGCCGCCGATGTTATGTTAGCTGTAAGATTTCTCGATAACGTAGTAACAGTAAATGAATTTCCTGACCCTGTTATTACTGAAGCAGTTAGAAAAACTCGTAAAATTGGGTTAGGGGTAATGGGGTGGGCTGATGCACTAGCGGATTTTGAAATTGATTATGATTCAAAGGAAGCTGTAGATTTAGGTAGAAAAACTATTTCCTTTATTAGAAAAGTAGCAGATCAAAAAAGTTTAGAATTAGCAGATGAAAAAGGTGTAGCCCCTGCTTTTCTTGGGGATGATCATAACGTATTTCCTCAACCACGAAATGCAACACGTCTAAGTATTGCTCCAACAGGGTCAATATCTATTTTAGCAGGGTGTAGTTCTGGTATTGAACCACATTATGAATTAGAATATACACGACGTATGTATGATCATGGAAAGGAAGTTGAACTTCACGTTAAGGAACCCATATTAGAAGTATTAGAAGCTAAGGGGACGCTTTTTCGCCCAAAAACAGCTTTAAGAATAGCTTCAGAATGGCACATTAAACAACAAGCTGCCTTTCAAGATTCAGTAGATTTAGCTGTTAGTAAAACTATAAATCTTCCTGAATCTGCAACAGTTGATGACATAGAAAAAGCTTATATAATGATGTGGGAATTAGGATGTAAGGGAGGAACAGTATATAGAGATAAGTGTAGGGATAATCAAGTATTGGGGGAACAACGTGGGGCGGCTGTAATAGGGAGAAAGAAACTTCCTGCTGAAAGAGCAGCTATTACAAGACGTTTTACAGTAGGTGGAACAAAGGGATATCTTACTATAGGGCATTACGACGATGGAAAACCTGGGGAAATTTTTGTAAATATCTCTAAAGAAGGTTCTACATTAGGGGGATTGATGGATACCGTAGCGTTGTTAACATCGTTAGCTCTTCAATATAATATCCCTCTAGATTCAATAGCCAATAAATTGGCTGGAACTAGTTTTGAACCAATGGGTTTTACAGACGATCCTAAAATTCCTAATGCTACTTCATTAGTCGATTATATTTTTAGACTACTTAAATCTAAGTATGGGGAAGAAGCCGATATAGAACAAAAATCTGGAAACCTATGTCCAGATTGTGGAAAGCCCCTGCTTTATCAAAATGGGTGTATTTCATGTAATTTGTGTGGGTTCTCTAGGTGCTAACTAGGGAGGAAATAATTAAAGAAATTTCTAATATTCAGTTAGAAGTACTTACTAATAATTATAAAGTGTTAGCTAAAATTAATGCTTTTTTAGAAAAAATGGATATACATAATCTAGATTTAGAAGAACGTAAAGGAGAAAAAATATGATAGTTTTTTCAAAATCATTAAAAACCGCTGGGGAATTGGTTAGTGTTAGTTTTGTTGAAATGGAGGCAAGTGGGTTAGATCACAAAATGAATTTAGTTTCTAAAAAACAACCAATCCCAATGGCTGTTATAGCTTTTGAAGATCAATTTGCTTATGGACCTTTGGGAGATTTTATTCCAATATGGAATGAGGAACAACTTAACAAGTTAACTTCTAATACAATAGAGGGTGTTAAAAATGGAGACCCTTGTCCCGAAAATTGTGCTTACACAGATGTTGAACACGAACATGGTGGAAATTCATTACCGGGACCAGCCGCTACTGAAGAAGATTTAAAATAAAGGCTCTAAAAGGTTATAATAAAGTAGATAAACAGCTTTTAGAAAGGTTTAACTTATATGTCATCAGAATTACCCAAAGAGAAATTGATTCATAGTAAGGTTCTTCCAGAAGAGAGGGAGACGCTCATAAGATATGATCAAAAAAATCCAGAAGCTTATGTTTTTACTTACTCAAAAAAGTTAAAAACACATCTAATGAAATTAGGAGCTTCTGTATTGTATGATAATGGAAAAGGCGGGGTTGAATTTTTAATTCTAAAATCTTGGATTAGAGACCCACTTCCCCCACGTAATAGAAGGGTTGGTAAATAGTGTTTAGAAGACCGCAAATTGGGGACAAAAATGGGGCTTATTCTATAGATCAATACGAGTATTCAACATCTTATCTTACTAGAGAAAAAAGGTTTTTGTTTTTAAGGGGGCCTATAGTTCCCGCTGTAATTAGAAATGATAGTTTTTCTCCAACGTCTATATCGGATGATATTGTTGCAATGAATGTTGAAAATGATAGAGATCCCATTACTATATTTATTGATAGTCCAGGGGGTGATGTTTCCACAGGATTTGCGTTGTTCGATATTATTCAAATGAGCAAAGCCCCAATTAGAACTATTGCTATGAATGCTATTAGTATGGGAACTGTTATTCTTACAGCGGGGGTTGAACGTTTAGCTTTTCCACACTCTAGGATTATGCTTCATCTTCCTTCTGGGGAAATTGAGGGAGATGTACAGCAAATAAAAATTAGAAGTGAATTATTTCAAGACTTAAAGGGTGAAATTGTTGATTGTTATGTACAGAGGGGTGTTACTGCTGGGTTAATAGGGAAAACCGAAAAAGAAATTAAAAAGCAAATCTTAAAAGATATAGATCGTGAAAAATGGTTTACCGCTGAAACAGCTTTAACCTATAAATTAATAGATAGAATTGCTACAAGAGAAGATATATTTGGGGTTGAGAAAGAAGGAAGGAGATTAGTATGATAATGGGGGACACTAATGTAGACTCTGACGGGTGTAATGTACTTCCTCTTTCTGAGGAATTTGATATAAAATTAGCTAATGAAGAGCGTATTTTATTTTTAAACGGGGATATAGATGAATATTCAGCGGGAAAGTTTACTAGACTTTCATTATTTTTGAGGAAGACTCCAGACCCAGTTTATGTAATTATTTCATCTGTTGGAGGTAGACTAGATTGCGCTAAGTCTATTATAAGAGCTATAGGGGATCTTAGAAAATCTGGATGTACAGTAATTGGTGAAGTTAGGGGGTATGCTATGAGTGCGGGAGCAATAATTCTGCAACATTGTGATATTCGCTACGCTGGTGACGAAGATATTATTATGATGCACGGACTATCATCTGCTACAGTAGGAGACGTTAGAGATCAAGAAGAAGACTTAAAACTTAATAAGGAAATTATTTCAGTTTGGGCTGATTTTTTAATGGGGCGAAATACTTCTGAACTACCCGAATGTAAAACAGCCGATTTTTGGGTTAAAATCCTTAAGGACGCTTCCCCAAAATACTATTTGGGAAAAGAAGCTTTAGAGAAAGGTTTAATAGATGGGCTTATTTAGAAAAGCACATATTACTCGTAAAGTAAACTATAAAGGGTCCGTTAAAAAAATAAATATTCCTAGAATTGGAACGTTAATGGTTAAATCGATGTCAAATAAGAAAGACAAAGATCTTATAGAAATATTTGAGGGAGATTGGTTTGGGTTAGATTATGATAATCACGGACTTCCAGAAGTTTTATATGGTCTTTTAGATGAGGTATTAGAGAAAGTTAAACATTAGAAAGGAATAGTAGATGAATAGAAAACCGACTCAAAAAAATGGTGAATGTATGTTGGTAGCTATTTCTGTTTTAAGCGATTTCCCATATGAAGGAATACGTAAACTTTCAAAAATTAAAACAGGGATGCCTTGGAGCAATTTACCAACTACAGATTATTGGAAGGAAGTAAATAGACTTAGGGGTATTTTAAATATAAAGTCTTCAATTCCAACACAAACACAATGGGAAAGAACAGCGGGATCAGTTGAAGCTCTCCCAACTCTTGTAGGAAGTGGTTCAATTGGTCTTAGACGAAAAAGGGGTAAACTTTGTCATATCGTAGCATTTAAAAATGAAAAAATTTACAATTCTTATTCAGGAATATGGGTAAGCCCTAAAAAGTTTATTAAAGATAATAGATATGAAGTAGTGGGGGTTTGGAAGGAGAATAACTAAAAAATGAAATGTTATACTTAATATATGATCAAACATAAACCTGTTTTTATAGCAGGGCTTAAAACATAATGGAATCTCTATTTTGTATTGTTTGTGGGAAAGAAGTTCCACAAAATAATTTAGTTTATTGTAGTAGAAGTTGTCAAGGAAAAAAACAAGGAAAAACTGCAAATTTTTCACATACAATTTCTCCACAATGGGATGAAGTTGAAATAGATGTACTTCGTTTAGGTTATGAACTAGATATACCGGTTGATGTTATAGCTGCTCAATTATCTCGATCTTCAGCAGGGGTGTATTGTAAAGCAGAAGCGCTCGGCTTTACCAATAAAAACCGTAAAAAAAGACCCGAATTTTTATTGAAAATGTCTATAATTAAAAAACAATGGTGGAAAACTTTGGATTATGAAACTAAGATGAAAATAGTTTCACATCCGTGTTCAGAAGAAACAAGAAAAAAGATAGGTACTTCGCTTCGTAATAGCGAAAAATATAGACTTGCTATGTGTAATCCAGAGTTAAAACAAAAACAGTCGAATATTTTATTTGAAAGAATTAAAAATGGAGATCAAACTTTAAGAAAAGGTTATTCTAATGGTCGCATGGGTATAAGAGAAGACATTAAAAATTGCTATTTTAGAAGTTCGTGGGAAGCTAACTACGCTCGTTATCTTAACACTAAACAAGATATTCTTAAATGGGAATATGAACCAGAACGCTTTATTTTTAATGATATTTCAAAAGGAACACGTTCGTATCTCCCCGATTTTAGAGTTTATTTTAAAAACGGAACAATTGAATATCATGAAGTAAAGGGGTATTGGACCTCTAAAGGGAAAACTGCTGTTAAAAGATTTAAGAAATACTATCCACAGCATGTTCTAATAATAATTGACGGTAAAGAATATAATAAAATTAGAAGGGAATATGGAGAATTAATCCCAAATTGGGAAAAATAATAACGGGAATTGTGTATGTCGACGATTGTCAAGTAGTAGAATGGACAGGGGTTAAAAAATACGCATTAAAAATTGGAGTAAGTATAAAGGTTACGGAATTAGATGAATATCAAAGTAGATACATATAAGGAAGACAATTACAATACCATAAGTACTACATTTACACTTCCAGAACTATGGATGTTATCTGATAAAATTAGACATGAATCTGAAGATGAAAAGGGTTGGAATAGTCCCCCAACCTCATCTAAACTAAATGAAGCTATTTCATTAGCTATCTATGTGTGTGAAACTTTTAATCTTAGTGAATATACACTTCTTTTAACATTTAAGGATTTAAACATAATTGATTACAATATCAGAAGAACTGATACAACCCCCGAAGGAGCAAAGGGTAAAACTATATTATTAAAATGTTATGAAGGGTTGTATAACCTTCTATTTAAAAACACAGAAACGCCTAGTAATGCAGATAAAGTATTTACACCTTCTATGAAAAAGAGGTTAGGGTCAATGTTAAATGACAGTAGCTCCAACAAAGACACCAACTAAGACTCCAACACAAGTTCCTAGTAGACCTCCACAAAGAAGACCGGAGTTGCTTCCAGACACTATCTGTCCACAACAGAAAAGAGAATTTGTATCTCCGGACTACCCCCCATGAGATTTGGGAAGGGTTTTCAATATACCATTAAAATGTGCGGAAAAAGACACGCATGTTAGAAGAAGATCTTAAAGATATAAAAGTGTTTCCATAAATGTTTAAAAACTCTTATACTGAACTAATATTAGAAAAGCCAGATAATTTAACTATAAGAGAATCTGTATTCTCACGTTCTTTTTTATTGCTCAATTTTGGGGAAAAACATATTTATAGTATTGGGCTCTATGGGGGGGAAGCTACTAGAGAAATTCTTCTTTATGATCGTCAACGAACTATTAGAAACTTAATAAAGGTTTGTTACAAAGACCCCCTACTTAGACGACATTTAATGAATCTCCCTATTTCAAAAAAAGCTGCTGCCACTATAGGGGGAAATGATGAGTTAGTAGAACCACTTCAGGATTTAGGAAATATAATAGCTATTGAAGCTACTAAATCTTATACTGAATCTTATTATCCAGGAGTTCCCGAAGTTAACTTTGTAACAGAAGAACATGTTACCTCTGTAATAAATGCTATGCAAAGAGAATTAGACAGAGAGGGGCTTTCACGTAGTAAACTTCCGTTAGAACTATTCTCGCTCCCTAGAGAGCGTCAACGAGCTCTTGTAGAACGTAGACGTTATTGGTTTGGTAAGTTTGGAATAACAAATAAAGAATGGGGTAAAAATAAATTTTCATTATGGAAAGTAAGTAATGACTTACTCCCAGAATTAAAATAGGAGAAACATATGCCATCACACATTAAAGGAAATAGCTGTTGTAGGAGACATATGAGACTTTCGTCAAGTTCTCGTTTAGTTAAAGCTTCTACGATATTTCAAAAGGGTAAACAAAAACCAATACCTCAAGCACCAGTGTACCTTATTTATAGACTTAAAGCTAGTGGGTATTGGGGGTCTAAGTTAAAGAAAGGGTTTAGGGTTGAAATGTAATAAGTGTGGGAAAAGTAGTAACGTGTGGTATCATCATTCAAACTATGATAAATATACACATTACTCAACTGACCCCAAATGTAGTGTTGTAAAACTTCACTGTAAAAGCTGCCACAAGCAGTAACGTCACACTTAATCTGACTACAATCTCAAGCGTGGGTAAGCATGTTTTTGTAGTAGTAAAGCTAAATGTGTTGTTTAACTATAGGGTTGTTAATTTAAGACTTAAAAAGTGCTTAATTAGTGCTCTAAGCCTCCAACATTATTCTCATCATGTTTGATGAAAATAGTGTACCTCCAGCCGGAAATGTAGTTGGTAAAGTAGCGTAAGTAAAAGCAACTGAAAGCCCTAAGGCGCTAGCTGAGGTATCAACAGCAGCTTGCCCAAAATACAACATACCGAAACTGAAGGAGCTACTAATAGCTCTAACTGTTGGGGCCCCATCTCCTACCCCCACTAACCAATACCACCCACTTGATAACAACTGATTAATAGTAAGTGTGCCTACAGCCACCCCCGCTGAACTAATTGTTCCTGCGTCAATTACCAATGCTCCTGGATATCCAGCATTGTCGCTATAGATCCCAAGTCTAATACTGGTCCCTCCAACTCCAGTAGTTACACTTAAATTAATAGTTGGATAAGTATGAGAAACGGGAACATAAAAAGGAACGGCATATAAAGTATTAGCAGATATTGCCGCCGTAGTTGTTGTAGTTACAAAACCGTTAGAATAAAATCTCCCAACTACGTGTTCTAGTCTAGGGGCTCTAGATACTTCAGACCAAACCCCATCTAAAAAACAAACATAAACAGTTCCTGTTTCAGTAGGAAGATCCTCTGTAACTACAAAAATGTCTCCCTTTTTAGGCATTGGGAATCTATCTGCAAGTTTTCCACGATCGATAGTTTGATCAAGGGCTCCTGAAATATTTAATTTTGGGACGTCAATTTGAAGTATGTCTCTATTTTGAAGTTCTTGAAAAATCTCTTTAACTTTTTGTTCATCAAGAGCAATACTAAGTTTTTGTTCTAAATCAGCTATTTTCTCTTCTAATTTTACTATTCTATTAGAAGAAGTTCCAAAAACTCCCGAGCCCTCCCATTTTTTAGCCACCGACTAACTTCTTTCCTGTAGGCTTTCCAAACAATTCAATCTTTGTAATAGCGCAAGGAACAGCTTTAGTTGTTGGAGAAGTGTTTGTATAAGAAACTTGCAATACACACCTATTAACATAACCCCACCCAGGATTTATGTATCTTTCAGTTGCCCCATTTTGTTTTATTGGGGCCCCAAATTGACGAGCAGTATTACTTCCATCTAACATTAGAGCTAATTGAAATTTATCCCCCCGTGTTTCATTCATGTTTTTAGTGTGTACAACTATTCTAGAGAGTTTCATTGGGCGTGGGAACGTAAGTTCAGACATATTAACTGCTGCCCCCGAGATACACCCACCTAAATCAGATGTTCCTCCCGGAAGCCAAGGGGATCCATCCCTATTTAACCCAAACCCCAATAGTGAGGTCCCAGATTGAACAATAAGTTTAATCCCTGTTGCGTCAGTATCCCCAGATACAGTACTAACACTTCCCTGTGTTATAAAAGCAACCCCTACCTTTCCAGCAAATGTATCTGGGTTATAGGTACGACTAATTGTAAATGTTGGAATTGATGAAACAAGCGTTAATACACTAGGGGATTTAATTAATCCAACATTAGATGTAAAAGTTGGAATCGAACTAACTAGAGTAATTACAGTAGGTGTTTTAGTAATAGGTCCATAAACTAATCCAGCAAGTGCTGGAAATGACGATACTAAGTTAATTACAGCGGGGGTTTTAGTCATAGTTCCGGGAGTATAGGTAACAGTGAGTTTAGGAGGAACATAAGTTGCGTGTCCAGTTAATGCCATATACAATCCGTTGTTTGTTTCTCCAGGGTTATCGGTAAAAGCTAGGGTAAAATATCCAACAGTATCTAAACAAGTTTGAACATTTGCTTCAGCAGTCGCTCCTAGATCTTTTGTATATGAATCTCCTGCTACAGGAATGCCTACATCTTGAACTGTGTATTCACCAGAGGAACATTGGGTATATCTAGTAGCTCCTGTATCACCAAATATGTTTCGATTTCCGGGAACTCCCCCATAGGGACGAATACGAAAATTGTTAGTAACGTTACCCCCATTTGTGTCAGCCGTAGAACTCCAAAAAACAGTTAAATCAACATCAGTAATTGTTGACCCACTTGGAATCCCCGTAAGTGGAAAACGAACATAGGTTCTTACTATGGGAGATAATAATTCACTAAAATGCGTAAAACTAAAGCCATCAAAGGTACCACCCGTTGAGTGAACATCACCATCAAGATTTGGACTAATTACAATTGTAGCCATTTTACGTTAAGTTAATAATTCCCGTGGCGCTCCACGTAATAACAATATTCGACCCATTAGCGGCGAAGTCACCCCCAAAGTCGATATAAGCAATTGGAACATTATCAGTATCATTTGTAATAAATCTAAAAATTAATGCCCCAGTTACAGATCTTGTTCCAGCACTAACAGAAGTAAAAGTTACGTCGTCTGCATCAAATTTTCCATATGTTCCAGAATCTGTTACTGCTTCAGTTGTTAAGGCAACTCTTGCATAACCGGCCCCATCCATTTCGTCTAAGGTTGTAAACCCAGTTCCACCTGAAATAGTTGTTTTTGTATCTTCTGTATCAGCGGTTGTATTACTCATAACAAGCGCAATTCTTATATCATGAGTATCGAGATCTAACCCCCCGTTCATTAATAGTTTTTTTGCATTATCGTAAAGAAAGCTAGCCATTTATTTTTTCTCCTTTATGTTGGTAAACTTACATTGTATAAACATTGCCACGCCATATTAGTTGGGTCTCGTGAACGATCATAGTTGCTAGCCCCCAAAACAAAATAATTTGTCCCATTAGGATGCGAATACATTGTATATAACCATTCTCCAGCAGACGCTAACCCATTCCAAAACCCCCCACGAATTGCTGTAACAGCGCTATTTGGTTCAATAGGGACATTTTCAGTTCTTTGATCGGGGCCCATTGGGATAGGTTGAGACTGTGGGGTTACATACATTAACCCTGCTTGATGAGACATAACTAATCCACCCTTCCAGGTAATTATTTGATCCCCTCTTCCAGAGCGTGAACTCCAAGGTTTAAGATCCTCAAGCACTAATCCAGCTTGTCCTATATCGTTAAATGAATATAACCCCCTAGCGTTGTAAGCATACCCAGCCCCCAGTAACCCAACTGTTCCCAAAGGAGGATCAGATGAATCTGTAACCGGGAAGGAAGCTCCCCACAAAGCTGAAGTACAAGGGTTTTCTTCAGCGGGAAGAATGCTAACACTTCCATCTGTTAAGTAGCGTTCAAGTTTCATGTTTACTAAAGCTAAATGCCCCCCACCAACAGGAGAAGCTACTGTATCGTCTGTAATTGTGTCAGTTGATATATTCCCACTAGTAACTGTGCCTGTCCCATATGCTGTTCCTAATCTTCTTAATCTTACTCCCGAAGCAAGTTCAGTAAAATACCAGTTTCCTCTATATCTTTCAGGGCGAGCTAATCTATTAGTATATGATTTATACCCTAAACTAGTACCCCACGTTGAAGCGGCTAATGACATTTTGTGTAAATATCCCTTATAGGTTGCTCCTTGTGGATAATAATCTGTAATAAAAAGATAAGGATCCCCCAATGTGTCAATCTCTACAAAGAAAAACTCAGCGAACCCAAACAAAGTTACCCCAGCGGTAGCAAACCCCGGGGGTGGGCGAAGTTCATTTCTTGTTCCTAATAAACAAAATCCACTAGCTGAAGTTGGACCCGCAAATCCATGTTTGTCTGGATTATCGTTAGCATACCCTAACCCATCGCTCCAGTCGTCCCAGCGTTTCAAACTAATTTCACCTTCCATTATCTAAAAGCTCCCTTAATAATAGTCTCTACTTCTCTAAATTCTCTAAGTGTTATTATTTTTTGTCTAAGTCTATCAGCTCTTTGTTCGTAAGCGAGCCCACTTTCATGATCATCATTTTCATGAGCGTCAGCGCCCAATGTTTCGAGTAATGTTGCATATATTAAATCTATTAATATCTCAATAGGCGCTACCGTAGTGTCTGTATCTGCGCTTAAATTCGGATACGTTACATCTACTGCTGCCCATAATGGTTTAGTTGTTACCTTATTTTCAACTGTTAAACGATATGGAACAACCGCGTCTTCGTCACGCTCTACTTCAAAATGAGACCAAAACTTAGCTCCAAATTCCCCAATTCTAAAACTATTACTACTTACACCTGCGGTAATTCCAGTTCCTATAGGATAGTAAAAAACCTTTTTCGTATTGTAGTGCCATTCAGCACTAGTAGGAAATGGAAACTCTGTGTCCCCCATTTTAAGTAAAATAGCGTGGTCAAAATAAACAATATCTTGTGACGTTTTTGCTTCTAGTCTTAAAGCAACACGTTTTGTAGAACTAGTTGCGTTATGTGTAAATGTTATTGTGCTCCACCCTAATGTTTCACTTGTTCCACTATCTAATTCAGCCCCATTAGTAACATCATATAAAACTAGTCTAGCTTTAAATCCTGCGGTCGGAATGTAAACATCTGCTGAACATAAAATTCCTGTTTTTTCAGGAATAAACACATCGTTTGTTTGAACATAACCCGGGGTTGCTGTTGCTTGAACATATAGTGAATAATCTCCATGTCTAACATTGGTTGCATTTTTTTGAACAATTGCGTTTGTTGTATTACCCCAACTACTAGTTCCAGCAGAAACCATATCCCCATCTGTAATTTCAGTAATTGGGATTAGTCTAGTTGACTCTAAAGCGTCTAATGATTCATTAATAAGCTCATTAAGCATTTGGGGGTGAAACTCACCCCTATAATGAATTTCATACTCTTGCCCCGATTCAGGTATAGCGGTAAACGCAGGGGCAACATTAACTTCATTATTATCGAAGTCTACATCAGTTACTCTTGCAACTTCCCCTATTGCGGGACCCGCCGTAACAGGAGAACTTGTAATATAAATCCAAGCCTTAACAATGTCTTTATCCAAAGCTGCTGGAGATAGTCGTGTATCTTTAATAGCTGTAGTCGCACTACCTGCTCCTGTAAAAGTACTAACAATAGGCCATCTTGTTCTATATAGTCGTCTTTTAAGCAATTGTTGACGAATTTCCTTACGAGTGTGCGAGCTCGGCAATTATTATTTATCCATCTTCTTCGTCATACCTTTACCCATCATTTTTTCCATAGCAGATGTAGACATCATCGTCCCATCTCCCATTCTATGCATCTTCTTGCTCATATCTACTCCTGTACTAGCTCCTCTTTTAATAGGAGCTATTTTCTTTTTTATGGGAGACACTCTACGTGTTTTTGTCATTTTTTTCATTATAATAATTCCTCTTTTGAACGAAGACCCTGAGACACTTCCTTCTTACGTCTCCATTTTAAAAACTCACTAAGAGCCCCCTTAACTTGCTTATTCCCCATCTTTAACATTTTAGCTTCAGCAGCTAATTTGTTTTTTAGTTCATCATCTATAAATCGTCTTTCAGCATACTGAACAATATCGTATAAGTATGAAAGTTCTATAGATTGTGGGTTAGGAATAATGTAACGAGCTTCCCATAACCTAGAAAGCAAACTCTCTCTTTCATCTTTAGGTTGTGGGTATGGATTACTTTTTCCTAATGGGAGGTACAATCGTGACATTAACTAATCCTTAAACCCCATTGCTTTACGACGAGCAGCTAATTTTGCATTGCTATCCTTCCATTTTTGCCTATCTTCTTGTGCTTTTGTTTGGACAGCCATGGCAGCGGCTCTTTTTTGTTCTGGTGTTCCAGCAGTACGACTTGCTACTTTTTCAGTGCGTTTCGATAGCCAATCCCTATGTTGCTCATCGGACAAAGGGACAGCCCTTGCAGCTGGTTTTCTATTCGGGTTCTTTTTAGCAAATGCCGCTTCTTCGGCGGCTCTAGCAGCCCCAGGAGCAGACTTAGTCTTTTTCCTTTTTTCTAAAAAACTTTCTATGTTAGCCCCTAAAGCAGCCTTCTTTTTTACATTAACATTTTTCATATTTCCCCCAATTTTGTATTGTTGCTTTGTATCAGGATCACGATACACTTGTACTTTAGGCTTTACTTGAGGCATGACCTTAAATCCACCTCTAACCGGTTTGAGAATTTCAGCAGTCCCCATTTTAATACCCTGCCCTTGTTTTCCCTCCCCTACTTGAGCAACCTCATTTTTCCCCAAACGAACAACTTTTGGTTTCACTATTTACTCTTCTTTTTCACAGTCCCACCTTTTTTCATAGGACGAGCAACGATTGGACGAGTTAATGATTCGGGCCCTTGTGTCACCCCTTTATCAGCTATTAAATTTGTTGCTGGAACTCTTGGTTTTGGTTGCAATGCCCTTTTAGTGATAACTTGAGATCTTCCTAAAGCGTTTCCTCTAGGAGCGGGTTTTGTAAGTCCAGCAGAACGAGAAGCAGCGAGCCCCCCATATGGTGAGGTTAGAGTAGGAATAATTTTTTCAGTAGTAAAAGACCCCCCATCTGCAAACTTTCTAACAGCCTTGGTTTTTATAACAGCGCTAGCGCTTTTCTGTGGAAGTGCTGGGCGCCCCTGTGGAAGCGTCTTAGGAAGAGGTCTCCCAGAAGGTGATTTCCTTTTTGGGGTTGTAGGAATTCCAGGTCGTGGGGCCTTGGGGTTAATTCCACCAGGACCCCTATTTTGTGTAATAATAGGCATTATTTTTTACCTTTCTTTTTATCACTCTTTTTAGACTTCTTCTCATCCTTCATCAACCACGGTGGAACCCATTTTTCTTTTGTCTTACTCTTTTTTACTTTTCCCACGTTTTGCTCCTTTTTTATTAGATTTTCCCGATACACTAAACGCTATTGCAATTGCCTGTTTCTGAGGTTTTCCTGAATGTACAAG
>ERZ1292623.762-Hain-H51-01um-R1-762-length-33043-cov-14_pt1 | contig 33043 bp, 33 predicted proteins | sample MGYA00564398_ERZ1292623 | MGnify/ENA primary metagenome ERZ1292623 (study PRJEB36523, sample SAMEA6512633) | groundwater metagenome | collected 2019-01-07 | study: AquaDiva: Metagenomics assemblies of 32 groundwater samples
CGCGGCCACCGGAATGCCGATGGCGATCATCACATTGGCGATAATTTCCGCCAATTCAAAGAAAGTGTCGGTTTTGATGGGATTGTCAAGCATGGCAGTCGTGAAAACAGTCGCCAATAATCCTGAATTCATTATAAAATAACGGACTTTTTTAAGCAAAATCATATTGTGGATAAAAATTTAGGAAGAGCAAGTTTTTAAGGCTTCTAAAGGATTTTTAAATTTGTCATTAAGCAAGCCTTGAAGAATTAAATTTACGATCAGCCAAGCGCCGAAAGCGATGACAATACCGATAACCGTATAATAAAATATGCTTTTGCCTCTTTCAAGCTGGTTTTGGTTGCCAGCCGCGGTAATCATCAGAATACCGCCAATCAGAAAGGAAATCACGGCCAAAGGCGCGGCCAGCTTGAATAAAAGAAATTTAACGATATTATTCACCAAACAGCTGAAATCAGCCAAAGTGCACATTTTATCTTTTGCGCCGCAAGGAATTAAACCGGCGGCGCCGGCCGTCAAAGGAGCGGCAATCGTTATGATAAGGAAAAAAACCGGCAAAATAACGGATAATTTTTTTGGCGCGAAATTCATAATAATCATTAAAATTTAATTATCGTTTGTAATTTGTAATTTTATTGTCGTAATAGCTCTTGCAGTTGGTCTTTGGCTTTTCGGCTGGCTTCTTCTGAATTTATTTTACCTGTTTTTACCGATTCCGCCATATTTTTGAAAATTTCAGAAGTTTTTTCCGCGTCCGGATCAAGCCAAAGCCGGCTTTTCACGGCAGAACCGGCAAAGGCCGCGCTTTGGATTTTAGAGCTGGGCTGGGCCAGAACATCGCGCCGGACCGAAGGCCGGCCAATTTCATCCTGAATTTTTTTCTGGACATCGTAAGAAATCAGATAATTGATTAGTTGCCAGGCGGGTTGGGAATTGGCGGCTTCTTTGGATAAAACCAGAGCGTTCATTTGTCCGTAAGCCGCTTTGACGCTGCCGCCGTTTATTTGCGGCGCTTCAACAACGTCAAAATTAAGATGCGGATTTTGCCGGATGATTTTTTCATATTCCGAAGCAAAGCCGAAATACATTCCCAATTTTTGCGAGATAAAGGCGTTTTGAGCTTCCGTTAGGATTGAGTTCCAGCTGTAGCTTGCTTTTTGAGGATCGGAAAATTCGTTAAAAAAGCGGATGGCCGAAGCCGCGGGATTCAGGGGGGCGTTGAATAATTTTTCATCCAGCGCTGCTTTTCGTTCTTCTTTTTTAACGATCGGATTTCCGGTTTGAAGAATCAGCAGAGAAATAATGTCTTTGGCATGCCGGATATTCTTGAATTCTCCCAAAGCCGCGCCGCTCTGGCTGATATTGCCTGAACCGTCGGTTTGGGTCAGTTTTTGCGAAAAATCCAGAAATTCATCCCAGGTTTTCGGCGGCCGGGAAATTCCGGCGCCGCTAAAAAGGTCTTTATTCCAATAAAGAACCAGCGGATCAACGTTTAAAGGCAGGCCGATAATATATCCCGTGTTTTTTTCATCGCCTGATGTCAGATAAATGTCGGCGGCATCAAGAAAAGTATCGCGATATGTTCTTTCTGTTATTCGGCTAAAGGGAATCGGCGATATTTTATTTTGATGCTTAACGATTAATTCATGAGAAAGAAGCCAAACATCCGGAGCGTTATTCGCGGCTAAGGATTCCAGAATTTCTTGTTCATAAATTCCATCCGGGATTTTTTTTAAAGAAACGTTTATTTTTTCGTTGGCTTGCTTAAAATCTTCGGAAATTATTTTTTCCACATACGTCTGGCTTTCAGGCAGCCAGACGGAAATTTCGCCGATTATCCCGTTTCCGTCGCTTGTTCGGCTGACCGGGATCGCGCCGGTGAAAATGCCGAGCGCGGCGATGACTAAAACGCCGACAACGATGAAAACAATAACATTGGTTAAATTCATAAAAAATGCAATTTGATTTTTAAATTTTACATTTTTTTAAACAACAGCCCGTAATGATGGTCTCCGGCGTTGAATTCTTTGGCAAAAATCAGTTTTTCTTCTTCAAAAAGCCGTTTGGCTTCTTCTTGCCGGACGCGCTGGGCCGGCAAGGGCCCGCCGACGCCGGCGCCTTCGCCCCATTCCACGATCAACAGCCGGCCTCCTTTTTTAAGGACGCGAACCGCTTCTTTCACTAAGGCTTGTTTATTGTCAATTTGGAACAAGATATTGGAAACAATCACGGCGTCCGTTGTTTCGTCGCGCAGTTTGGTTGAGCCGCTTATTTCCAAATCAGCCCAAACCGCTTCAATGTTTAAAAGATTTTCCAGGCGCGTTTTTGATCTTATTATTTCCAGCATTTCTTTTCTGATGTCAAAAGCGTAAACTTTTCCGTTCGATCGGACAGCCTTGGCTAAAGGGATGGTATAGAAGCCGGCGCCGCAGCCGAAATCCGCCGCGGTCATGCCGGGCCTTAATTCAAGATGGCTGATTGTATTTTCCGGATTTACAAACATGTTAATGACGCGACAGCGTCTTTTAAATTTAATCTCATAACGCGGACGCCTTGGGTTTGCCTGCCTAAAACCGGAATATTTTCAAGGCCGGTGCGGATCACCTGCCCATTTTTGGAAATGGCGATGATTTCCTGATTTTCTTCGTTGATTATCTTGGCGTCCACCAAAGAGCCGGTTTTAGCCGTCACTTTGGAAGTTTTGATGCCCGAGCCGCCGCGTTTTTGGAGGCGGTATTCTTTCAAGGCGGTTTTTTTGCCGAAGCCGTTCTCGCTGACGACCAGCAAGAGAGCGGAACTTTTCGGGTCAACCGCGTCGGCGCCGATTAATTCGTCGTCTTTTTTCAGTCGGATGGCGCGCACGCCGGCGGCGGTCCGGCCCATCAGGCGAAGATCTGATTCCCGGAAACGGATGGCTTGCCCTTTTTTGGTGCTTAAAAGAATGTGGTCTCCTTTTCGGACAATGTTCACCCAGCGTAAAGTGTCTCCTTTGCCGAGTTTAACGGCGATAATGCCGGAACGCCGGACATCTTCAAAGTGCCGGTAGGTTGTTTTTTTAATTATACCATTTTGCGTAATCATTGCCAAAGAAACATCCGCGTCTTTTTTGCTTTTCGGCACGGCCAAAACCGAAGTGATATTTTCTCCGGCGGCCAGCGAAAGAAAATTGGCGATGGACTTTCCGCCGGCGGTTCTTTTTCCTTCCGGTATTTCGTACATTTTCAGCTGATAGACTTTTCCTTTGTCGCTGAAGAAAAGAAGGTCGTCGTGGGTGCCGGCGGAAATGAATTCGCGGACCGCGTCTTCTTCTTTGGCGGCCAGTCCGATAATTCCTTTACCGCCTCTTTTTTGCGCTTTGTATTCTTGCGGGTTAACTCTTTTGACGTAGCCGCCTTGAGTCAGGACCAGCACGGTTTCCTGTTCCGGAATCAGGTCTTCCGTTGAGATGGAGCGGGGAGCGCTGGCCATTACTTTTGTCTTTCTTTCATCGCCGTATTGTTGGCTTATTTTTTCTAAATTTTCTTTCAGGATGCGCCGGATTTTTTTCGGGTCTTTCAAAAGAGCGTCAAGGTCTTTAATGAGTTTTAATTTTTCTTTAAGTTCGTCTTCTATTTTTTGCCTTTCCAAATTGGCCAGGGTTTGCAGTTTCATTTCCAAAATGGCGTTGGCTTGCCGGTCGGAAAACTGGAATTGCTTGATCAGGTTCAGGCGCGCGTCTTCGCGGTCTTTGGAAGATTTTATGGTTTTTATGACTTTGTCTATATGGTCCAGCGCTTTTTTCAATCCTTCCAGAATGTGGGCGCGTTCTTTCGCTCGGGCGAGGTCAAATCTGGTCCGGCGTTCAATGACGATCACGCGGTGCTTGATGAATTCTTCCAGAATGCTTTTAAGGGAAACAATCTGGGGCTGGCGGCCGTCAATCAGCGCCAGCATGCTGAGATGAAAACTTTTTTCCAAATCCGTGTGTTTGTAAAGGCTGTTCAGTATTTTTTGGGGATAAGCTTCGGTTTTAAGGTCAATGGCGATACGCAGGCCTTCCCGGCTTGATTCGTCCCTGATGTCTTTTATGCCTTCAATTCTTTTATCATGCACCAAATCGGCGATTTTCGTGAGAAGCTCGGCTTTATTGACCATATAAGGAATGGAAGAAACGATAATTTGAGGCTGGCCGGATTTTTTTTCCGTTATTTCCGCTTCGCCTCGGGCAACGATGCTGCCGCGGCCCGTGGCGTACGCCTGATGGATGTCTTTTTGGTTGAAAATCACGCCGCCGGTCGGAAAATCCGGCCCTTTGACGTATTTTAAGAGGTCGTCCGTGCCGGCTTTCGGATTGTCAATCAGGCAGACCGCGGCATCCGTTATTTCTTTGAGGTTATGCGGCGGAATGTTCGTGGCCATTCCCACGGCGATGCCGGTGGAGCCGTTTAAAAGAAGCTGGGGGATGGCGGCCGGCAGGATAACGGGCTCTTTTTGCGAGCTGTCGTAGTTCGGCGTAAAATCAACCGTGTCTTTTTCAATGTCCGTCATCATTTCGCCGGCAATGCGGGACATTCGCGCTTCCGTATAACGCATTGCCGCCTGCGCGTCGCCGTCAATTGATCCCCAATTTCCCTGGCCGTCAACCATTGGATAGCGCAAAGAAAAATCCTGGGCCATTCTGGCCATCGCGTCGTAGACGGAAGCGTCGCCGTGAGGATGATATTTGCCGAGCACTTCGCCCACGACCGTGGCTGATTTCCGGTGTTTGGCGCCGAAAGTCAGGCCCAACCGGTGCATGGCGTAAAGAATTCTCCGCTGGACCGGCTTGAGGCCGTCCCGGATGTCCGGCAAGGCGCGCGAAACAATGACCGACATCGCGTACATTAAATAAGATGTCTGCATTTCCGAGACGATATCGCTTGGCTGGGGGGAGAGTGGAACTTTTTCGCCTATTTTCTCGTTATCTTTCTCTTTCATAAATAATTATTCCCGGTTTTATCCGTTGGCCGGTTTCTTTTTTTTCAAAATTTTCAGCGGTTGATTCGGCAGAAAAAATATTTTTTAGTTTTTTCCATTCTTCTTTAACGTTATTTTTTAATTCCGCGGCCGAATTTTTCGCGCCGGAAAAAATCAGGCTCAACGGTTCGGGCACTTTATTCTCTTCTTCCGTTTTTTCCGCTGTTTTTATTGAATATCTGAAATTTACCAGCCAAATTGCCGTGATTAAAACCATTCCGACAACCAAACTGATTGCCATAATTTTTTTCCGTTCCGGCTCCGGCCGGTTTTGAATTTCTTCCAATTTGTCTAAAAATGACATATTTAAATCTTGAATAAATTTTTAAAACCAGCGGTGTTCACCCAAAAATTATTATGATTACGCGATAGATATTTTATAATTTCTTTTCTTTGCGTATTTAATTTATCACCGCCTTCTTCATTATTCAAAAGGACATTAGAATAACTGCCGTCTAAGAATGCGATATAGGAGATGTTTTTATTTTGTTCTTTCAAGCTAATAATTTCAATCAGTTCGGCAATCTGCTTATCTTGTTCTCCCCCCGAAGTATTTAAATGTTTTGCTTCGCATAAAAATATCCTACCATTCATTTTAACGATTAAATCTAATTTTTTATTTTGTTTTTTAGCAGCCAATTTAATGCCGAGATTTTTGCGAACATTTTTTATGCTAAAGATCTTGGAAAATTTAGCCGCACTTTTTTGTTTCTTGAAAAAATCTTTCCAAGTTTTGACCTCTTGAAAACCATATTTGGCTAAAATATGTAGAAGTTTTTTCTCGCCGCATTTTCCCTTTTTGCGACTGGAATTTGAATCTAAAATCGCTTGTATCCATTCTTCCGGGACCGCTTCGTTTAAAACTCTTTTCTCAAAATATCTACGCGCTATTTTTTCAAGCAGGATAATATCCCTTTTGGCTAAATCTAAAAAGCTGTCGCAAGTATTTATAAAGCAAGCGAACTCTGAACAATTAGAAAATCTTCCCAGCGTTTTTGAAAGTTCAGAAAAATATTTAGCTATAATTTTTTTATCTTCGTTTTTCTTTTGCAGTGTCCTAATTGTAATCAAGATATTCTTAATTTCTTTTGTGTTGGCAATATATTTCTGAAGTTGGGGATGTTTTTCATTAGAAATATAAAAACCGTCTAAAATCTTTTCCGGATTTTGCTGGGATATTTTAAAATAATACAGATTGTTTTGAATTTTTTTTATCATAAATATAATTTAAAAACTTATAGGTCAATTCAAAAGAAATTCTTTTTCTGTTGTTATCTCTAAAATTAGTCAAGAAAAATGAAAGATATTTACTCCTTTCGCGATTTAATTCCTCGTTAAACCGCTTCATCAGTTCTATCTGGTCATTTATCGGTATTTCTTTTTTGAAAATTAAATGGGCCGCATTACGCGAGGTATTTTTACCCACAAGACCGGTAACGCCATATTTTCTTATATCTTCAAGTTGAATTTTCTTCCCATTTTTACTGTCTATGGCCCTTAAAAATAAAATGTTCTTTTCTATTAACTTTTTTATATCTTTACTGATGCGAAGCGGTTTTTTGTCTTTGATATTCTGAAACGCCAACTCAACTTCATATTCGCCGGATTTCAAATAGTCTTCGGTCAAACGGAATATTCCCAAATGGTTTTGAGTGTTTTTAATTCTGTTGATAAAATCCCCTCCGAATTGCCAATTATATTTTTTTTCAATTATTATAAAAGTAATCCGTTTATTTTCAGGAAAAATAACGGCGGGGATTTTAATTTTTTCCGAATTATCTTTTTTTCTTCTGAAATAAAAAGATATTACATTATAAGTCGTATCTTTAAAAACTTGTTCTGAAAAGATGTTTAACTTTACAATTTTAAATTTATCAAAAAATAAATTTCTGATTTTTTGGGAATTTTCCGCACAAAGAAAATTCAGCGGAACAATTAAAATTCCTTCCTCGCAATTCAAAATTGAAAAAATGGAAACTTGGTATAAATCCTCAAAATTTGAATGGCTACCGGAAAAAAATCTTTCTTTGGTTTTTTGATCCGCCTTGTTTTTATGTAAATAAGGCGGATTAGTGCAAACAAATTTATATTTCTGGGGAGAATTTATTGAGTCATTATTAAGAACATTTTTACCGTCAACATAATTCTTATCGCAATCAAAACCAACGACCTTTTTACAGCCATTTTTGTGAACCCACTTTATTAAATCCTGATTACCCGCAAATGGGTCAATAATTTCTTTATTTTTCAAAAATTCCTCAAATCCTTGCAGAATATAATCGGAATTTGTGGTAAAAAATTGTCCAAATTGCTTTTTCATTATTTATTAAAATTCATTAAAAAAATTATTCTATGGATTAAATCGCCGGTTTCAGCACTACCACTTTGCTTTCTTCCTGCAGGATATCTTTTTTCTTGATCGTTAATTTTTCTTCGGCTTTTATTTTTTCTTCCCCCATTTCTTTCAAGAATTCGTCCAATTGATTTTTATTTTTGGCGTTCGGGATAGTGTAATGCATTGGAATGACGATTCGGGGTTCAATTTGAGCGGCAATCGCGGCCGCTTTTTGGGCATCAATGACCGTTTCGCCGCCGATGGGAAGAAACAGAATGTCCGCGCCGTTTAATTCCTCTTTGACGCGGTCGGACAGTTCTTTTTCGCCGAAATCTCCCAAATGGCAAAGGCGGATTCCTTCCCATTCCACTTTATAGATGGTGTTTAAGCCGTATTTTTCGCCGTTTTTATCGTCATGAAACGAGGGAATGCCCGTTATTTGGATTTCCCTGACTTCATATTCTCCCGGCCCGTTTATGACCAGCTGTTCTTTTTCTTTGGGATTGATAAAATCTTCCCCGTTGTGCCGGGGATGATTGTGGCTGATTAAGACAAGGTGCGCTTCAAAACGGGGCGTTTTAATTCCCGCGTTTTTTGCCGGAGGGTCAAAAACCAAAACATTGTCTCCGGATTGGATTTTAAAGCAAGATATGCCGTAATAAGTGATAATCATATTATGTTATGATTCTACAAAATTTAACGCGTCTTTACAATCTTTGACGGAATAGATAAACTATTGTTCATATGATAAGTCAGTCTTTAGACGGCAAAACGAAAGAAGCGCAGGAAATTCAGGATTCTCAAAAGAAGAATGTTTCTATGGATTTCCTTTTTAAATCAGTGGTTTTATCCGTTCCCCGGGCCGGAGATATTTTAGAAGCCAAATTTTTAGCCAGAAAGGGCCAGAACGTTTTTTTGGATTTGGGGCCTTTTGGAACCGGAATTATTTTTGGACGGGAATTCATCAACGCGCGCGATATCATAAAAAAACTTAAACCGGGCGACGCGGTAACCGCCAAAGTGGTGGAAGTGGAAGGTGAACAAGGCTGCGTGGAATTTTCTTTAAGGGAAGCAAAACAGGATATTGTCTGGCAGGAAGCCAGGGAACTGATGAAAAAAAATACTCCTTTAGAGCTGGCCGTAAGCGGGGCCAATAAAGGCGGTTTGGTGATCGGCTGGCGCGGCCTTCAAGGATTTTTGCCCACTTCCCAGCTTCGCAACAATCATTATCCGCGGGTGGATGGCGGCGACAAAGGAAAAATTCTGGAAGAATTGAGAAAATTGGTGGGTCAAAAATTGACTTTGACCATTATTACGGCCAACCCCAAAGAAGAAAAACTTATCTTTTCCGAAAAATACGCCGAATCGGAAGAGTTAAAAGAATTGGTTTTGAAATATAAAATCGGCGGCGTGGTGGAAGGGACGATAACGGGAGTGGTGGATTTCGGCATTTTTATAAAATTGGACGAAGGATTGGAGGGGTTGGCGCATATTTCGGAATTGGATTGGTCTTTGGTCAACGATCCGGCCGAACTTTTTTCCGCGGGAGAGAAAATCAAGGCCAAAGTGATCGGTATTGAAAACGGAAAAATTTCTTTATCCGTTAAGGCGTTGACTCCCGACCCCTGGCAGGAAATAAAAGACAAATATAAAAAAGGCGATATTATAGAAGGGGAAGTTCTCCGTTTTAATCCTCACGGAGCGCTTATTTGCGTGGTCAAAGGGGTTTACGGATTAGTGCATATTTCAGAATTTAAATCGGAAAACGATATGCGGGAGAAATTAACGCTGGCTAAAAAATTTCCTTTTCAGATCACGCTTTTTGATCCTTTAGAGCATAAATTAACTTTCAGTTTTTTGTCGGAAAGCGTTGAAGAGAAGACGGAAGAAAAAAAGATTGAATAAAATTACCCCAAATATCTGCGATATCGTGAGTTAATGGGGTAGTTTACAAAAATTAATTTTAACTTAATTTAACTGACTGGAAGCGGTTTGATAATTTTTTTGAATCGTGGTGGCAAGCGCTTGGCTGATTTTTTCGGCCAGCGCGTTTATTTTTTTCTTTTCTTCGGGAGTGAAATCGCCTAAAATCAATTTTTCTATTTTTTGCTCCCCTTTGGGTTTTTTCAGTTTGCCGGAGGGCGCGGTTGGCGAAATGCCGATTCTCAAGCGCAGAAAATTTTTGGTCTTGATCGCCCGCATGATTGATTCCACGCCGCGGTGGCCGCCCGAATTTCGGCCGAAAGAAATTTTAATTTTTCCGAAAGGCAGGTCCAAGTCATCATGGATGACAATCAGGTTTCCGGCTTTCGCTTTGGAATTAATCAGAGATTTTAAGGAATTTCCCGATTTGTTCATAAAAGTGTCCGGCAGGATAATCGCGAATTTTTCCCGGCCGATTTTTCCTTCGGTTTTTCGGGCGTTCAATTTTTCGTCATATTCAAAATCGTTTAGCTTCAGATGCTCGGCGAAAAGCGCCGCCAAAATCCTGCCCGTATTATGGCGGGTTTTTTCATATTCGCGTCCGGGATTGCCCAAGCCGACAATGTAGCGCATTAAGTTCATTATAAAATACGGACGCGTTGCTTGACAAATTATTTGAAGCGAGTATAATGGATTTAACCTGGAAAGGAAAGGGCTTTTTATCTAAATTAGATTAGACGGGAAACGACTCTATCCCTAAGGCGCGTGGTGAAAATTTTTCCGCATGATTAGTGCGGATTTTTTTGTAAAGTTCATTGAAATTTTAATATTTTAAATTTAAAAAAGAAAGGAGGGGGATAAAAATGAAAAAATTTAAGTTGTTTCTGTTGTTTCCAATGTTTCTGATATTTTTTGGAGGGGCGAGCTTCGCGTTTGAATTTGATAAAACCCCAAATAGGTACGACCGGCAGGACGTCAGGGTTTATGAAAATGTCTTGGAACTGGTCAGGGGGAGCCGGCTGGAAGAAGCGGAGAAAGTTGTTTGCGACATTAAAGATTATGAACTGCGCTGGATGGGCTATTATCTTATCGCTATGGACGGGTATGCCAGCCAGGGGAAAATCGATAAAGCCGTTGAGTTGGTTAATGAAATAAAACGGCTTATGAACGAACTCGTTGTTTATCCGCAGGAGGATCTTTTTGAAGGCACCCGCCAGCAATTCTTAGGACACGTGATAATCTCCGCCGTGGAGAACGGTCATTGGAAAGAGAGTTTACGGATTTTTTCTTTGCTCACCCGCCCCTTTTATTATTTTCAGGGCGTGGAAAATGTGGTTTTAAGACTCCCTGATAAAACAACAGTGGAAGAGTTTTTGAGTCAGAGTCAATTCAATTATCATCCGTTTCATAGACAATCTACTAAGCGCGTTGTCTATAAAAACAGCCATTTTTTAATGGTTGTTTACGGGCAAGACGATGAGGTGATTGGGGTGGCTCATTTGTTCACCCCTAAAGACTTGAAAAAATTAAAAGAATCTCAATAGAAATCTCGTTAAAACGATTTTAAATCCTCGCGTTTTTCACGGACGCGGGGATTTTTTATATTTGCCAAGAGCTTAATTTTATGCTATTTTTATGATAATGATTTTTTTAAACAAAAAAGAAATCTGGGAATTCGCCAAATTAATCGTTGTTTCTCTTCTAATCATCATTCCCGTCAGATTTTATATCGCCCAGCCGTTTATTGTCAGCGGAAATTCAATGGATACGTCGTTTTTAAACGGCGATTATTTGATTATTGATGAAATTTCTTATCAATTTAAAAAGCCGGAAAGAGGAGAAGTGGTGGTTTTTCGTTATCCGCTTGATCCTTCCAAGTTTTTCATTAAAAGAATAATCGGCTTGCCCGGAGAAACCGTTCGGATTCAGAACGGCGCGATAACCATTATTAACGAAAAATATCCGGCCGGAATGAATTTAGATGAAGATTACGTTAAAGGATACACCAGATTCAGCGCGACGACAACGCTGGGAAAGGGAGAATATTTCGTTTTGGGCGACAATCGCGAATTCAGTTCAGATTCCCGCCAGTGGGGGAGTTTGTCCGAAAAAATGATTGTCGGACGAAGCTTGGTCAGGCTTTGGCCGTTAGCGGGCGCGGGCTTGTGGCCGGGAATAAAATAATTAGAAATTTATTATGCTTCTCGTCAAAAAAATAAAATCGCAGAAAAAAGAGATATTGAAAACCGTCAAAGGGACGCGCGATATTTTACCCGAAGAAGCGCGGGTTTTGCGGAAGATTGAAGAAAAAGCGCGCGGCGTGGCGGAATATTACGGTTTTAAGCCGATTCAAACGCCCCATTTGGAACAGACGGAGCTTTTTACCGCTTCTTTGGGAGAAGCGACGGAGATGGTTGAAAAACAAATGTACAGTTTCCACACGCGGGGAGGCGATTATCTGACTTTGAGGCCGGAAGGCACGGCGCCGATTATGCGTTCTTATCTTGAACACGGGATGAAGACTTGGCCGCAGCCGGTGATGCTTTATTATAATGGCTCTTTTTTCCGGCATGAATCTCCTCAAAAAGGGCGTTGGCGCGAATTCGGGCAGTTTGGTTTGGAAATTTTAGGCGACGCCAGTCCGGTGTCCGACGCCATTATTATCCGCGTTTCAACTTTGATTCTTGAAGAAATCGGCTTTAAAAATATTATCGTCCATATCAACACGCTCGGCGACAAAGAATGCCGCGGCGTTTATCGGAAAGAATTGGTCCAATATCTGCGCCGAAAAGTGAATTATCTCTGTCCGGATTGCAAGAAACGGCTTAAAAAAAATCCTTTGCGCGTTTTAGACTGTAAAAATGAAGAATGCCGGGAAATAAAAGAAGGGGCTCCTCAAATGATTGAATACGCCTGTGCCGATTGCCGCGCGCATTTTAAGGATGTTTTGGAATTTTTAGACGAATTGAAGATTCCGTATTTTTTAAATCATTTTTTGGTGCGCGGTTTGGATTATTATTCGCGGACGGTTTTTGAATTTATGCCAAGCGATGAACGGGATCAAAAAACCAGCCATCTTTCTTTGGGGGGAGGAGGGCGCTACGATTATTTGGCCGCCGCCTTAAGTTCAAAAAATATTCCGGCGGCCGGCGCGGCGCTGGGAATGGATCGGATAACGGAGCTGGCGAAAGAATTGGGGATTTCTCCTTTAAGGAAAAAAGAGCCGAAATTATTTTTAATCCAGCTTGGCGATTACGCCAAAAGAAAGAGCCTTTCGCTGGTGGAAGATTTCCGGAAAGCCAATGTCCCTTTGGCGATGTCGTTTTCGCGCGACAGCATCGCCAGCCAGCTTAAAATCGCCGTTAAATCAGGAGCGACTTTAGTTTTGATTATCGGCCAGAAAGAGGCTTATGATGAAACGATTATTGTCCGCGACATAGAAACAAGAATTCAGGAAACAGTTCCTTTGAATGATTTATTGAATTTTATCAAAGCTAAATTGAAAAAATAAAGAACTGAAATAAAAGCAAAGCAGTTTGCTTTTATTTCCAAAATATTTAAACTATAAGTATGGAAGGATGCGTGTTTTGCAATATTTCCCGGGGAGAGATTAAAACCGATTTTGTTTTTAAAGACGAGGAAATAATGGCTTTTAACGATATTAACCCCAGCGCGCCGGTCCATATTTTGGTTGTTCCGAGAAAACATTTGATTTCCGTCAAAGATTTATCCGATCAAGACAAAGATTTGGCGGGAAAAATGATTTTGAAAGCGCGGGATGTCGCTAAAGAAAGAAATCTTGACGGCTATAAGCTGGTTTTTAACGTCGGCCGGCTGGGAGGACAAATCATTGATCATTTGCATCTCCATCTTTTAAGCGGGAAAGGCGCGCGGCTGCCTTAAAAATAAATTATGATTCACAATATAAAAATTACAAAAAAAAATAACGAATCCACCGCCGGTTTGCTCAGGCGTTTTACCAGAGCGGTCAAGAGTTCCGGTTTTTTGCTTAATGTCCGCCGAACTCAAAGAAAAGAACGTTCAAAATCCAACTATACCAAAAAAAAAGAAGCGCTCCGACGTTTGGCTTGGCAGAAAAACATGGAGCGGCAGAGGAAACTGGGAAAAATTGAATAAATAATAAATAAAATAATAAATACGGAGTGGCCAATACTTTAAAACAAAAATTAAACCAAAATCTAAAAGAGGCGCTTAAAAATAAAGACGAAACGAGGGTTTCGGTTTTGCGCATGGTTTTGTCGTCTGTTCTCAATAAGGAAATAGAGCTTAGAAAAAAAGAGATCGGCCTTTCGGACGGCGAAGTTTTGGAAGTTTTTTCTTCCGAAGCCAAGAAAAGAAAAGATTCCATTATGGAGTTTGAAAAAGGCGGCCGTTTTGATTTGGCGGATCGGGAAAATAAAGAGCTGGAAATTTTAAAGGATTATCTTCCTTCGGAAATGCCGGATGAAGAGATTATTCGGATTATCAATGAAGGAATCAGAGAGACGGATGCGAAAAGCGAGAAAGATTTCGGCAAAGTGATGAAAGCGGCGATGCCGGTTTTAAAAGGCAAGGCCGCCGGCGACCGAGTGACAAGAATAGCGAGAGAAATGTTGAAGCATAAAGCGTAAAACGAAAAACTTAAAATGGTAAGCATTGCCAATTTAACGGGACAAAAGACGCCGGCTGTTGCTTGGAAGAAAATCGCGGAAAAAATTTTAGGAAAGAAGTTCAATTTGAGCGTCGTATTGGCGGGAGAAAAAAAAATCGCCGAGATCAAGAAAAAATATCCTCCCCGCGGGCAAAAATCATATCAGCTCAACATTCTTTCTTTTTTAATGGAAAAAAATGTCGGAGAAATTTTTCTCTGCCCCGCTTATCTCCGGCGCGAAGCCCCCTTTTTTAAAAGAAGTTTTAACCAGCATTTGAAAAAAATTTATTTGCACGGGGTTCTTCATTTGAAAGGTTTTAGTCATCAGTCTGAAAAAGAATCCGCGAAAATGGCAAAAGAAGAAAAAAAATGGGAAAAAATATTGTAATCGGCATTGATGTCGGCACTTCGTCGGTAAAAACGATGGTGGCTGAAAAAAAGAAAGGGGAAAACCCTCGTATTTTGGGAGCCGGAGAATCCGCGTCTTCAGGCGTAAGAAAGGGATCGGTGGTTGATATTTCCGAGGTTTCCAGGGCCGTAGTCTCTTCTTGCCGAGAAGCGGAAAAATCTTCGGGGATAACGATAAAACACGCTTATGTTTCCATGGGCGGGTTAGGGATTTCTTCTCTCCGTCAAAAGGGAGTGGTGGCGGCGTCCCGGGCCGATAATGAAATCACCGAATATGATATAAAGCGGGCCGTTGAAGCATGCCGTTCTCCGGTTGCTTTGCTCCCCAACAAATCCGTTATTGACGCGCATCCTTTGTTTTTTACCGTTGACGGAGAGCTGACCAGCCAAAATCCCGCGGGTCTTGTTGGGGCGCGCCTTGAGGCGGAAACTATGTTTACCGTCGGCTTGACGCCTTATTTGAATAATTTGATAAAAAGCGTGGAAGGCGCCGGGGTAGCCGTTGACGACGTGGTGGCTTCTCCTTTCGCGGCCAGTCTGGCGGTGTTGAACAAAAAACATAAAGAAGCGGGCGTGGTTTTGGTTGATTTGGGCGCCGCGACCGCCAGTTTGGTGGTTTTTGAAGAAGGACTGCCTCTTTCTTTGGAAGTTTTTTCAATCGGTTCTTCCAATATTACCAATGATATTGCCGTCGGTTTTCAATTGCCGATGGAGGAAGCGGAAAAATTAAAGCATAATTTTTCTTCCGAAAAGGCGCGAAAAGCGAAATTGGCCGATATTATTGACGCGCGCTTGTCCGATATTTTTGAATTGGTGGAAAAACATTTAAAAAAAATTGAACGCAATCGGCTGCTGCCAGCCGGAATCGTGGTTACCGGCGGCGGAGCTAATTTGGCGGATTTGGCGGAATTTTTTCGCCGCGGATTGCAGCTGCCGGCGCAAATCGGCGCGCCGCAGAATATCCGCTGCGATTACAATCGGTTTCAGGATCCCAAATGGAGCGTGGCCGCCGGCCTTTGCCTTTACGGTTTTGAAGACGGAAAAGGATATGTCCCCAACCTTTCGGAAATAAAAGGCGCGGGCAGCGTCTTATCCCGCTGGCTGAGAGCTTTTTTACCGTAAGCCCGGGGGCGGTTTTGGCTTCTTGCTTGCAATTTTTATAAGTGATATTATGAACATAAATCAATAAATCGTTATGGGAAAAATAAATCCTCAAATAGAAACATTTGCCAGAATCAAGGTGGTCGGCGTGGGCGGTTCGGGTCTTAACGCCGTAGACCATATGGTTTGTTCCAAAGTAAAAGGAGTGGATTTTATCGGCATCAACACCGACGCGCAGGACCTTCATTATTCTTTAGCGGAAAAGAAAATCCATATCGGGAAAAATCTGACGCGCGGATTGGGCGCGGGAATGAATCCGGAGATCGGCCGGCAAGCCGCCGAAGACACCAAAGACGAAATTCAAAACGCGATTAAAGGGGCGGATATGGTTTTTGTCACTTGCGGTTTCGGCGGCGGAACCGGCACGGGCGCGGCGCCGGTGGTGGCGCGTTTGGCCAAAGATCAGGGCGCTTTAACCATGGCGGTGGTGACCAAACCTTTTAGTTTTGAAGGCTTCCAAAGAATGAACATCGCCGATAACGGTTTGAAGAATTTAAGAGAAGCGGTAGACGCGACGATTATTATTCCCAACGATCGTTTATTGAACGTTGTCCAACAGGACACTTCTTTTCTTTCCGCTTTCGCGATGTGTGACGATGTTTTAAGGCAGGCCGTGGAGGGTATTTCCGATTTAATCACGATTCCCGGCATTATCAATGTTGATTTTGCCGATGTCAGAGCGATAATGGAGAACGCGGGATCAGCCTTGATGGGGATCGGTTATGCTCAGGGAGAAAAAAGAGCCGAAGTGGCGGCGCGGATCGCCATCAATTCCCCACTTTTGGATATTTCAATGGACGGCGCCAAGGGCGTGCTTTTTGCCGTGGCCGGCGGATTGGATTTAACGATGTTGGAAGTCCAGGAAGTGGCTAAAATTGTGACCGGTTCGGCGGATAAAAATGCGAAAGTTATTTTCGGGGCCGTTAAAGACGACCGTTTGAAGAAAAACGAGATAAAAGTGACGGTCATCGCGGCCGGTTTTCCGCAAAACGACGTAAAACGGCAGTCTCTTTTTCAATCAGAGATTAAAAACAACGGGAATAACGGCGCCAATTCTTTTAACGCCCGCAAAACCGGCGATAATTCAAAAAAAAATGAGGAAGAAAATGAAGAATGGAACGCGGTTCCGGCGTTTTTGAGAAGAACTAAAAAAGTTTAACGGAGCGGAGAGTTATCCACATTTTGAGCCGAAGATTATACGAAGTATAATCAAAGAGCATGCCTCCGCAGAAAATTTCTCCTTTAACTCAAGTCAAGAAACGAGACGGCCGTCTCGTTGATTTTGATTTAACTCGCGTCAGCAGCGCGGTTTCGCGAGCGATGCAATCAGTCGGCGAAGGCGATCTTAAATACGATTCTCAAAGAGTGGCCGCGGCCGTTAAAAAAGATTTGGAAAGACAATATGTCAAAGACATCGTTCCCGATATTGAAAATATTCAGGACGCGGTGGAAAAGAATTTGATTTTAATGGATTTTCCAAAAACCGCCAAGGCTTATATCCTTTATCGGCACAAACGGGCGGAAATCCGGAAACAAAAAAAGCGGGTGCCGTTTTACATTAAAAAATTAACCCGCGAAAGCAGAAAATATTTCAGAAACGCGCTGGCGGAATTTGTTTTTTATCGCAGTTATTCGCGCTGGCTGGAGAAAGAAAACCGCCGCGAGACTTGGATTGAAACCGTGGACCGTTATTTTTCTTTTATGAAAGAAAATCTGGGCGATAAGCTTTCTCCGAAAGAATATCAGGAAATTCGCGAAGCGGTTCTTCGCCAGGAAGTAATGCCGTCAATGCGGCTTTTATGGAGCGCCGGCGGCGCGGCGCGGGCCACTAACGTGGCCGCTTATAATTGTTCTTTCATCGCGCCGGCGAAATTGGAAGATTTTGCCGATATTATGTATGTTTCAATGTGCGGCGCGGGAGTCGGTTTTTCCGTTGAATCCCAGACCGCCCAAGCGCTCCTTCAGATAAAAAAACAGAGCGGCCGCCGGCTGAAAACTCATTTTGTGGAAGACAGCAAGGAAGGGTGGTGCGAGGCGCTGACTTTCGGCTTGAAGACCTGGTTTTCGGGAAAAGACGCTGATTTTGATTATTCCGGACTTCGGCCCGAAGGCGCGCGCCTTAAAATAATGGGCGGAAAATCTTCCGGTCCCGGCCCCTTGAAAGAACTTCTTAATTTTACCCGCGATAAAATTTTGGCGCGCCAGGGCCGGCGGCTGTCCAACATTGATGTTTACGATTTAGTATGCAAAATCGGCGAAATCGTCGTGTCCGGCGGCGTGCGGCGCAGCGCTTTGATTTCTCTTTCGGATTTGGACGACCAGGAAATGCGCGACGCCAAAAAAGGACAGTTTTATTTAAAAGAGCCGCAGAGAAGTTTAGCCAATAATTCGGCGGTTTATAATCAAAAGCCCACGGGCGCGCAGTTTCTGGAAGAATGGCTGGCGTTAATGAAAAGCGGGAGCGGCGAGCGGGGGATTTTTAATCGCGGAAGTTTGGAAAAGCAGATGCCGCCGCGCCGCTGGAAAAAATTTAAAAACAGCTGGCCGACCAGCGGGACAAATCCGTGCGGCGAAATCGTCTTAAAAAGTAAATCATTCTGCAATCTTTCCGAAGTGGTGGCGCGGCGCGAAGACGACGAGAAATCGCTTCTTGAAAAAACGCGGCTGGCCGCCATTTTAGGCACTTACCAGTCAATGCTGACCGATTTTCATTTTATTTCCAAAGAATGGAAAAAAAATTGCGAAGAAGAGCGCCTGCTCGGCGTGTCAATCACCGGCCAGTGGGATTCTCCGGCTATCCGCGATCCGAAAATTCTGCGGAAAATGAGAGAAACAGCCGTTAAAACCAATCAGGAGTACGCCAAGAAATTCGGCATTAATCCTTCCGCCGCCGTTACCTGCGTCAAGCCTTCCGGCACGGTTTCTCAATTAGTCGGCGCTTCCAGCGGGATGCATCCCCGCTATTCTCCCTATTTTATCCGGCGCATCAGGATTTCCGCGACAGACTCCTTGTTTCAGATGCTGAAAGACCAGAAAGTCCCATATAAACCGGAGGTCGGCCAATTTATGGAAAACGCCAATACTTATATCATTGAATTTCCGATTAAATCTCCCAAAGGCGCGATTTTCAGGAATAATCTGTCGGCGCTTGATCAGCTGGAGTATTGGAAAAAAGTCAAAGAAAACTTTACCGAACATAATCCCTCCGTGACCATTTCGGTCGGAGAAGAAGAATGGGTAAAAGTGGCCCACTGGCTTTATGAAAATTGGGAAATAATCGGCGGCTTGTCTTTTCTTCCGCGCGAAGAACATGTTTATAAACTCGCGCCTTATGAAGAAATAACCAAAGAACAATATGAAGAATTGTCGGCCAAGTTTCCCAAAGTGGATTTTTCCCAAATCATGCTTTACGAGACGGATGACGATACGGAGGGCGCCAAGGAGCTGGCTTGCGTCGCCGGCGCGTGCGAGATCTGATAATTTTTCTTAAATTAACTTTTCTCAAATCAAAGTTAAAATTAACAAAAGTTAAAATTAACAAAAATAAAATCCCGTTAAAAATAACGGGATAGATGTTTTTATTTTTCCGGTTGAATTTTCTTTTGCTGGCTGAAAATAAAACAGCCGCATTCTTGGCAATCGTAATTTTTTATGATAACGATTGTTTTGTCCTCGCTTTCCTCCGGACTTTCCGTAATCGTTTTTTTATCCGAAAGATACATATTTGTGGTTTTTCGGCAATAAGGGCAATATCCTTGATCCATTTCCGCCTCCTTTTGAATTTTAAAAGAAAAAATATTTTTGATTTTCGCGCCGATTGATGATAATTTTATATCTATAACAGTTTCAGTTCTTTTACAACCAAAAAAAGGAGATTAAATGAAATTGTTCGGCGTTCGGCTGAAAAACAGCGCTAAGCGCGGTTTGAATTGCCGCGATGTTATTGGCGCGGCTGTTTTGGCTTCACTCTTAATTTTCATATTTTACGACCGGAATTTCTTTGAGAGTCTCGGCGGACGAAAAACATTTTCTAAAATTGACAGAATCGTCATGGCTAAATTGGTTCCCGATTTGTCGTTTATCGGGAAAAGGGATCAGGAAGAATGGTTTGGCGATATTTCCGAAATATTAAAAGCGGCTTCCGGAATTTTTGAGCGCGAATTTGGCATTCGGATAATCGCCGGGGATCTTGAAATATGGAGAGATACGGCTAAAATCGCCGATCTTAAAAAATTGCGCCGCAAAATCAAAAGCGGTCCTTGCGACATAATCATTAGTTTTACAAAACGGGATCTTGATCCGGATAACCCGGGGTTTTCCGGCGGAGTCTTAGAAAATGCCGTTGGAGTCATAGAAAATGTCGTTATTCTAAGATCAAGAAGCGTTGAAAAACGCCAACTTATTTTAGCTCACGAAATAGCCCATCTTTTCTGGGCTCAACACACGGATAAAGAGGGATTTTTGATGAGCCGGGACGGGGAATCAAATAAAGAAAAAATAGATATTTTTAATTGGCGGATCGTTATTTTCAACAAATACAAAAATTTTCATAAATATGATTTTCTTTTTTAAGTTGAAATATCGGAAACATTAAAACCCCCGCGTAATTCATATGCGGGGGTTAATTTCTTTTACCAATTCTCTTACGCCGTTATTATTCGGCGCCGCTGATATGGTTTTAAAAACTAAGGGCCGGATGTTTAAATTTTTCTGATCAAGCATCTCATTTATATGTTTTTCAGCTTTCAAGGGATTAATAATATCCGTTTTATTCAGAATATAATAATCGGCAATCTGCATAATGCCGGACTTATAAATTTGGTCTTCGCCTATGTCCGGCGTTAAAACAAGAAGAACTTTGTCTGCTATATTTTTTATCGCTGTTTGGTCTTGTCCAACGCCGATCGTTTCTATCAGCACGATGTCATAACCGGCCGCTCTCATAATTTCCGCGGCTTTTGCCGTTGCTTCGGCAATTCCTCCTTGGCATCCTCTGGTCGCCAGACTGTAAATGTGAACATTGGAATCGTAAAGATGGCGCCACATTTGAGTCCTATCCCTCCCAAGAGGGGCACCGTCAGTTTTGAAATCGCTGGGGTCAACGGTTATGACGCCGACTTTTTTGTCCAGCGTCCGGAATTCGGCGATCAGCTTATCTGTCAAAGAGCTTTTGCCGGCGCCCAAGGGGCCGGTGACGCCGAGAGTCAACGTCCCCGGCCAGTTTTCTCTTATTTTTTCCATTTCCAAACCGTTGCTTATCGCCGAAATCGCGAGGCCAACGTCATTTTTCGTTTTTAACGCGGTAATGGCCGCGATAGTTCTTCCGGGATTTTCGCGGAAAAAATTTTTTATCGCGTTCAGATCGGCTTCGGGAGTGCCGGAAACAAAAATTTTCTTGACGCCGAATTTTTCTTTGAGAAATTCCTCGTCTTTCTCGGGTATAATTCCGCCTAAAATCAAGCCGATATCCAGAGCATTATGATTTTTCAGCCGTTCAAAAACCTTCTCAACGTATTTTTTATGAGCGCCGCTGTGGATGCTCAAACCGATGAAATCCGCCCCTTCCTGGACGGCAATCTCGGCGATATCGTCTAAATTGCGATAAAGGCTGAAATAAAATACTTCGCATCCTTCATTTATCAAAGAATCTTTGATGATGTTTATTCCCCGGTCATGGCCGTCCAGTCCGGCTTTAGCCAAAACAATCCTTATTTTCTTTTTCATCGCGCGCCTCCGTTCTTAATCAAAAATTTTTTCTTCGTATCGGCCGAATACTTTTTCAAGCGCCAGGCAAATTTCGCCGATTGTCGCGTAATTTCTCGCGGCGTTTATAATCGGGGAGACAAGATTAGCGCCGGTTTCCGCCTGGCGGGAAATTTCTTCCAAACTCTTAGCTGTTTTTCTTGAATCGCGGCCGGCTTTTACCTTATTTAATCTTTCCACCTGTTTTTCTTGAATCGCGGGGTCTATTTCCAGAAGCGGAATTTTTAATTTTTCCGCTTCTTTGTGTTTATTGACGCCGACAATCACTTTTTCTCCGCTGGCTTCCTGCTCGGCTTGATCCAGCGCCGCTTTTCTGATCTCTTTCTGGGGATACCCGCGTTTGATTGCTTCAATCATTCCGCCCATCGCGTCTATTTTTTGAATATAATCCCGGGCCTTTTGTTCCAGTTCGTCGGTTAAATATTCAAGATAACGGGAATTTCCGACCGGATCAGCCGCTTTTGTCACCCCGCTTTCATAAGCGATAATCTGCTGGGTTCGTAAAGCGATTTTTACCGCTTCTTCGGTGGGAAGGCACAGGGCTTCATCGTAGGAATTGGTATGAAGCGACTGGGCTCCGCCTAAAACAGCGGCCAGCGCTTGAAGCGTTGTTCTGATGATATTATTTTCCGGCTGGACCGCCCGCAGGGTGCAGCCGGCGGTTTGAACATGAAACCGAAGCTGCATTGACTTGGGATTTCGCGCTTTAAATCTTTCTTTCATAATCCGCGCCCAAAGGCGGCGGCCGGCCCTGAATTTTGCGATTTCTTCAAAAAAATCGCTGTGGCTGTTGAAAAAAAATGACAAGCGGGGCGCGAAATCGTCAACCCGAAGGCCTCTTTTCATTCCGGTTTCAACATATTCAATGCCGTCGCGGATGGTAAAAGCCAGTTCTTGTCCCGCGGTTGAGCCGGCTTCCCTGATATGGTAGCCGCTGATGCTGATCGGATACCATTGGGGCGCGTATTTTGAACAAAATTCAAAAATATCGGCAATGAGACGCATTGACGGCTCAATCGGGAAAATCCATTCTTTTTGGGCGATATATTCTTTCAAAATATCGTTTTGAATCGTTCCCCGAAGCGTTTTCCAGTCCGCGCCTTTTTTCTCGGCCAGAACCAGATACATCGCGAAAAGAACGATGGCCGGCGCGTTAATGGTCATTGAAGTGGACATCGGCGGGTTCAGGTCAATGCCGTCAAAAAGTATTTCCATATCTTTGAGAGTGTCAATCGCGACTCCGCAAAGGCCCGTTTCCGCGCCGTAGAGTTTATCATCCGAATCGCGGCCAAGAAGCGTCGGCAGATCAAAGGCCGTTGAAAGGCCTTTTTCGCCGTGTTCAAGCAAATATTTAAAGCGCTTATTGGTGTTTTCCGCCGAACCAAAACCGGAAAACTGCCGCATTGTCCAGAGGCGTTTTTTGTACATTTCCGGATGGATGCCGCGGGTGTAGGGATATTTTCCCGGCTCGTTTGAATTCCCAAAGTCTTTGAATTCGTATTTTCGGAGATTTAGCGGCGTTTTTTTCTTGTTATTTTCCATTATTAATCTTCCTCCATTTCAAAAATTTTAATGAACAACAATTAAATTATCTTTATCATAAATAATATAAAATTACAAAATTTTATTTTGTAACAGAATCTTCTTGCCCCCATTCTGATCTTGTTTTTTGGAAGAATTTATGATAAAGTAATGTTGGATTGCGCGTCGGATGGCTGCTCCAATTTTGTCCAATTTGACAATTTTGAAAGAGGAAAGTCCGGACACCGTTCTCGTTTATAAAATAGCGAGATCAGAGATAATGGGTAACGCCCATCTCCCCAACCGCTTTTACGCAAAGCAGCCGGGGGACGAGAAAGTGCCACAGAAACTATACCGCCGATCGTCATCAATTTAAGTTAAAAGCTTGAATTATTGAAGGAGGCAAGGGTGAAAAGAGCGAGGCAAGAGCTCGCAACATTATTTGGCGACAAATAATGGAGGAAAACACTTATCCGGTGCAAGGCCGTATTCCAATGTTTCGCATTGGTTTGAGCCGCTTGACTCTGCCAGTAATGGCGGAGCTAGATAGATAGCCATCGCGATTTATAAATTTATAAATCGGCACAGAATCCGGCTTACAGACGCGTAATCCAGAAAAATCCCCCGCCTTGGCGGGGGATTTTTCTTAATCTTCTATCAGGATAACCGGAATTTGGCGGCGTTTTTTTAAATTAAAGCGCTTGAGAAAATCTTCCAGCTCGGAAATGGTGTAAACGCGATAATTGTTGATGGGATGCCGCCGGGCAGCCAGTTTTCCCGTTTTATCCCAATTTCTAAGCGTCAAAGGCGCCACTTCCAAAAATTTCGCCGCTTCTTTGATGGTAAGAAACCTTTTTTCCACATTTTTATTATACAGCCATTTGAAAACAATGATAGGATGCGTTAAGATATTGATTATTGGTTAAATTTTTTACTATGGAATCCGAAGAAATAATTATTTCCTTAAAAAAAGAATCGGCCGAAAAATATCCCGCGGATTTTAAAGAAGCTTCTTTTGAAGCTAAAGAAAAATCCGATGAAAACATTTTTGACAAAATTGCCAGAACCATTTTTTATGTTCTTGGTTTTTTATTGCCGTTGTGGATTTTGCCGATTACGGCTTCTCCTCTGGAATTAAATAAGGCTTATCTTACTTATTTTCTGGTGATTTTCACTTTTTTTTTCTGGCTGGCGGGGCGCGTTAAAGCGGGGGTTGTCAATCTGCCCAGGAATTTTTTCTTTGTTTTTCTTGCGTCGCTGGCGTTGATTTGGGGGCTGGCGGCTGTTTTTTCCCAAAGCCCGCATTTTTCTTTTTTCGGAACGGGTTATGAGACCGGAACTTTCGCGTCGGTTTTGGCGGGGGCCGCCGCCGCTTTTCTGGCGGTGATGCTTTTTCAAAACGCCGCTCATGTTTTCAAGTGGTTTTTAATTCTTTTTATTTCCGCGGGTTTGGTTTTTGCCACCCAATTTTTCCAGATATTTTTCGGTTTTCCTTTTTGGGAAGAAATTTTTAACGCTTCCACCTCCAATTTAATCGGCGGCTGGAACAGTTTCGGAATTTTCGCGGGTTTGATTATTTTTTTATCTCTGGCCTTTTTGGAGATTATCAAACTTAAATCAATAAAATTATTATTGGTAATAATGCTCATTTTGTCCGTTTTTGCTTCAGCGCTGGTGAATTTTATCGCTTTATGGCGGGCTTTATCGTTTTTCCTGATTTTTTTTCTTTCTTATCTTTTTATTTTAAGAAAGAGCGGCCGGATATTTTTCAGCTGGACTTCAATTGTTTTAGCGATTGTTTTGTTCTTCCTTTTGGCCCAGCCGCTGGTCGCGAATTTTGTTTCTTCGGCGGGCATTAATTTTTTGGAAGTGCGTCCTTCTTGGAGCGCGACTTGGGGGGTCGTCAGAGGCGTTTTAGACGAGCATTTTTTGGTCGGCTCCGGTCCCAATACTTTTTTATACGATTGGCTCGCGTTTAAGCCGGCCGTTGTCAATAATACTTTGTTTTGGGACACTCGTTTTACCAGCGGAGCGGGCCTCTTGTTTTCTTTTTTGGCTGAAGCGGGGATTTTAGGATTTTTAATTTTTCTGTTTCTGCTCGGCTTTTTATTGCGGCGGGGTTTTCAGGCGATTTCCCGTCCCGATTCTTCCGTGGAATACCATCTTTTGATTATCAGTTTTTTCAGCGCGGTTTATCTCTGGATAATGAATATTTTTTACGCGCCCGGATTTTTAATTTTTATTTTCAGTTTTATTTTTTCCGGTTTGTTCATCGGTTTGGCGGTTCAGCGGGATTTTATGAAAAAATACCGTCTTTCTTTTTTTAAAAACGACGCCAGCGGTTTTATTTCCGTAATCTTGATTATTTCCGTTTTGCTCGCTGGCCTGAGCGGAATTTTTTATCTTTCCAAAAAATATTTTGCCGCTTATTCTTTCAGCCGGGGCTCGGCCGTCTTTAACGCCAATGGAGATTTGGCCGAAGCCGAGGCGATGATCTTGCGCGCGGCGGAATATGACGGCCGCGACAATTATTGGCGCTTTTTAGTTGACGTCAATCTGGCAAAGTTTCAGCGTCTTTTATCCCGCCGGGACATTTCCGGCGATGAAATGACGGCGCAATTTCAGAATATCTTGTCAGACGCCATTAAATATGGACAGGAGGCGGTGCGGCTTAACCCCGTTGATCCTTTGAATTGGGTCGCGCTGGCAAGGATTTATGAAGCGGTAACGCCCTTAAAAATTTCCGGGGCGGCGGAGGCGGCTTATAATACTTATGATGAAGCGAGGAAGCGGGACCCCCGGAGTCCGGCCTATTTTCTGGCTCAAGCCAGAGTAGCGGTTCAGTCGGCTAATTTTGAAAAAGCGCGTGATCTTTTGAATAAAGCTATTGTCTTTAAAAGCGATTATACTCCCGCCAGATTTCTTTTGGCTCAAATCGCTTCTCAAGAAGGAAGAACCGACGAGGCGATCAAACATCTGGCGGAAGCGCTTTTTCTGGCGCCCAATGATTTAGGCGTTCTTTTCCAGCTCGGTTTGCTTTATTATCAAAAAGGAAATTTTGAACAAACCAGAATAATTTTGGAAAAAGCCGTCAGTCTTTATTCCGATTATTCCAACGCGCGATATTTTCTGGGTTTGGCTTATGACGGGTTAGGCAGGAAAACGGACGCTTTGGCGCAATTTGAGCATATTTTGAAATTAAATCCCGGCCATAACGAAGTGCTGAAAATTCTTGAAAATATTAAGAAAGGAAAGCCGGCTTTAGCCGATATTCTATCCGTTCCCGAGAAAAGAAAAGAACCGCCCGTGAGATAATAAGTCAAAATAAAAATCGTTTTGTGGTTAAAAAATTATTCCAACTTTTCCATCGGGAATTTTCAGGCTTGCATCAAGCCGCTTTTCTTTTAGCCGGCGCCGGCCTCTTGGCCGACATTCTGGCGCTTTTCCGCGATCGTCTTTTAGCTTCCACTTTCGGCGCGGGCCGCGCTTTGGATATTTATTTTGTTTCTTTTCGCGTTCCGGATTTTTTATACACCGCCACTCTTTTAATCGCCGCCAACACCGCCCTTATTCCGATTCTCCTTAAAAAATTTTCAGAAGACCAAAAAAAAGCCCAGTATTTTATGGGAGGCATTTTCGTGATTTTTTTCCTGATCACGGCTTTTTTGGTGCTGATTTCTTTTTGGCTGATGCCTTTTTTGATTGCCGCCGTCGCTCCGGGGCTGGAAGGGGCGGATAAAGCCCAAGCTATTTTGCTTAGCCGCATTTTACTTTTATCTCCCGTTCTTTTAGGCCTTTCCAATCTGGTTTCCAGCGTCATTCAATCTTTCCGCCGTTTTTTTATTTATGCTTTAAGCCCGCTTTTTTATAATTTAGGGATTATCGCGGGCATTTTATTTTTTTATCCTTTTCTGGGTTTGGCCGGTTTGGCGTGGGGAGTGGCTTTGGGCGCGCTTCTTCATTTTTTGGTGCAAATTCCCAGTTTGATCCGTTTGGGGTTTTGGGTGAATTTTAGATTGGTTGATTTGACCAATGATCTTTGGCAGGTGATAAAGCTTTCTTTTCCGCGAACCCTGGGCCTGTCTTTAAATCAATTGGTGATGATTGTTATTACGGCGATTGCTTCCACTTTGGCCGCGGGCAGCATTTCCGTTTTTAATTTCGCCGGCAATCTTCAATCAGTGCCCTTGAGTCTCATCGGAATTTCCTATAGCGTGGCGGCTTTCCCGACTTTGGCGCGTTTTTTCGTTAAAAACAACAAGCGGGAATTTTTTCTCAGTTTTTTAACTGCTTTTCGCCATATCGTTTTTTGGTCCGTGCCCGCCGCTTTTTTATTCATCGTTTTGCGCGCCCAAATCGTGAGAATTATATTGGGGACGGGAGTTTTCGGCTGGACCGATACCCGTTTAACCGCCGCGGCCCTGCTTCTTTTGAGTTTATCCATTCTTTCCCAAGGATTGATAATGCTTCTGGTGCGGGCATTTTACGCGGCGGATCGCACGATTTTTCCCGTGACCGTGAATTTTATTTCTTCCGCTTTAATTATCGGCTTGTCTTTTTTTCTGGTTTGGTTTTTGAAAACCTCCGAAATCTTCAGCGAATTTTTTTCCGTCTTTTTGCGGACAGAAGGATTGGAGGGAGTGCCGATGCTTGCCCTGCCTTTGGCTTTTTCTTTGGGCAGTTTAGTCAATGTTTTTTTGCTCGGGGCGGGTTTTTATAAAATTTTCGGCCGGTCAATTTTTGCCGAATTTCCCGATTGGGAATCAATGAAAAAAAGATTATCAAAATCTTTTTTGGAAATAGGGTTTGCCGGTTTGGTTTTGGGGATGATCAGTTATTTCAGCCTGCGGCTGCTTGACAATATTTTTAATCTGGAAACTTTCATCGGAGTTTTTTCTCAGGGAGTTTTAGCCGGATTTTTCGGCCTTCTGGCCGGCGCTTTGACGCTTTGGGTTTTTGATAACGAGGAATTTTTGATTGTGGCCGGAACGTTTCATCAAAAATTCTGGAAAGCAAGCGTCATTTCCCAGGAGCCGGAAAAGTTGCCGTAAAAAAAACTTAAATTTATGATATACTCTAAAAATTATGATCAACATAAGAAACTTTTGCATTATCGCGCATATTGATCACGGAAAATCCACTTTGGCGGACCGGCTTTTGGAAATCACCAAGACCGTGGAAAAAAGAAAAATGCGCGAGCAATATTTAGATCAAATGGAACTTGAGCGGGAACGCGGCATTACCATTAAACTGCAGCCAGTCCGAATGAATTATAAATTTCAAAATCCTAAAACTTTTAACTTTGAACTTTTTACTTTAAATCTGATAGATACTCCGGGCCACATAGATTTTTCTTATGAAGTTTCCCGTTCTTTGGCGGCGGTGGAAGGCGCGATCCTTTTGGTGGACGCCAGCCAGGGAGTGGAAGCTCAAACCATCACTAATGTTGAAATGGCGCGCGCGCTGGGATTGGCCATTATTCCGGTTTTAAACAAGATAGATTTGCCGCACGCGCGCGCGGAAGAAACCAGCCGGGAGTTGATTGATTTTTTAGGCGTCAAGCCGGAAGAAATTTTAAAAATTTCTGCCAAAACCGGAGAAGGAGTGGAATTTCTCCTGCAGGAAATTATTCGGCGCGTTCCGCCTCCAAAACTTTTGATCGGGCAAACTTCCCGGGCGATGATTTTTGATTTTGAATATTCTTCCCATCAGGGCGTGATCGCTTATCTGCGCGTTTTTGACGGGATTTTTAAAAAAGGCGATGAATTAAAGCTCCATTTCGCGGACCAGAAAATTATTGCCGCCGAAGTGGGAATTTTTACGCCGCTTTTACGGCCAACCGAACAATTAAGCGCCGGAGAAATCGGCTATTTGGCGACCAATATCAAGCGGCCGGAAATAGTGAAAGTGGGCGACACGGTTGTTTCTTTTCGCAATCCTTTGCCGGCTCTTTCCGGCTACCGAGAACCCCAGCCGGTTGTTTTTTCCAGCATTTTTCCTTCTTTGGGAGAAAAGTTTGAGGAATTAAAAAACGCCCTTCATAAATTGCGGCTGACCGACAGCGCTTTTTCTTTTGAACAGGAAGCGGACGCGGTTTTAGGCCGGGGATTTCGCTGCGGTTTTTTGGGAATGCTTCATATGGAAATTATTATTGAAAGAATTCGGCGGGAATTTAAAATAGATTTGATCACTGCCACTCCCAGCGTGCTTTATGAAGTTTTCGGCAAGGACGGCAAGAGCCGGTCGGTTTTTTCTCCCAGCCAATTTCCCGACGAGTCTGAAATAACAAAAATCAAAGAACCTTGGCTGGACTTTGAAATTTTGACGCCACAGGCGCATTTGAACAAAATTATCTCTCTTTCGCGGGAATACGGCGCCGAGATAAAAAACACCGATCTTTTCGGCGAAAGGCGACTGATCATAAAAGGAAAAATGCCTTTGCGCGAGCTGATGCGGGGATTTTTTGACAATTTAAAAAGCGCCAGCCAAGGATACGCTTCTTTTAATTATGAATTATCCGGTCAGCGCGAAGCTCAAGTGTCCCGATTGGATGTTTTGGTGGCTGAAGAAAAAGTGCCGGCATTTTCCCGCGTCGTTGCCAAGGACCGTTTGGAATACGAAGGCCGGCGTTTGGTGGAAAAGCTTTACGAAATTCTTCCTCGCGCGCTTTTCAGCGTTAAAATCCAAGCAATGGCCAAAGGAAGGATTATCGCTTCCCGCGCTTTGCCGGCTCTTAAGAAAGACGTCACCGGATATTTATACGGCGGCGACCGGACCAGAAAAATGAAGCTTTGGCAAAAACAAAAAAAAGGCAAGCAAAAATTAAAAGAAAGAGGAAGAGTCAATATTCCTCATGAAGTTTTCGTTAAGATGATTAAAAATTAGAAAAAAGCGGAATGACGGTTAAAACAACCATTCCTAAAACTGCTATGATGCTGATGGCGATCCAAATGACTTGATTTCTTCTTTTTTGTCTGTTAGTCGGCATTTAAAAATTTTATCATTTTTATGAAAGAATTTCAAACAAAGCGGCGTTGGCGCAGAATACTTTTTTCTTGGCCGGTGATTGCCGCGCTTCTTTTAATAATAATTTGGCTTTTTAGTTTAACGGCGAGAGAATATCTGGCTGTTAAGGCGGTAAAAAAAGAAAACGCGGCGCTGGAAAAGGAATTGATTTCGCTTGAGGAAAAAAATAAAACAATGGAAGAACGTTTGAAGAATATGAATTCAGCCGGCGGCGTTGAAAAAATCATCAGAGAGCGGTTTAATGTCAAGAAACCGGGCGAAAATGTTTTGGTGGTTTTAAATGGAGAGGGGAAAGAAGCGGCCGGAGAATCGGAAAAGCGAGGATTCTTTATTTCGCTTTGGCTGGCGATTAAAAATATATTTTGATTCGCGAGTGTAGTTTAGTGGCAAAATATTTGCTTCCCAAGCAAGGGATACGGGTTCGATTCCCGTCACTCGCATTAATGGTTAGACGGAAGTTCTAACGAAATTGATAATATCTTTGGCCATTATTATTTCCTCCTTTTGATTGGCAATGCTATCTAATTGGTAGTATGGATTATATGTAAATAAGACTAAATTTTTCTAAATTATGAATATTTAGCCGGAATGCTATTATTATTGTATGAAATTAATATCTTTCCCGGAATTCAGACAAACCTTTGATTATGATTGCGGCGCCAGCGCCATGCAGTCTATTTTGGCTTTTTACGGGATAGATGTTGGAGAAAAGCAGGTGATGAAAATCGCCGGAACGGCAAAAGCCGGAACATCAATAAAAGGAATAAAAAAAGTCGCCCGAAAATTCGGCTTGAAGGCCAAATCGGGCGCGATGTCCGTCAAAGACATTAAAAAATTCATAAATAAGAATATTCCGGTGATTGTTCCTCTGCAAGCCTGGGCTAATAATAAAAATAATAAAAAAGTTGATTGGGAAAAAGATTGGCGGGACGGGCATTATGTAATCGCGATCGGCTATGACAAAGAAAAATTCTATTTTGAAGATCCGGCGGCGGTCTTGCGCACATATCTTGCCTATGATGAATTTGAAAAACGTTGGCATGACAGCGATACGAACAGAAAAAAATATAATCATTACGGCATAATTATTTACGGCAAAAAACCGTCTTACAACCTAAAGAAGGCAAAGCATATGGATTAAAAAAACTCCGTTCACGAAACGGAGTTTTTTGCAATTTTTTAGATAATTATATGTTCGGCAATTTTATGCCTTAAGGAAGAGATTCGGTATTCGCGGGCCAACATATCTAATTGACCCAGTTCTCTTTCGTTAATTTTCTGATAGAGAAAACGGCAGGCAAGGATCATCAGTTCGTAACGGTCTAATCCTAAGACATCAATCAGAATTTGGCGGCGATCGTCCAAGAACGATTTGAGTTTTTCTTCATGGATTATCAAGGAATTGCTGCCGAAATCAATTCTTTTCCAGCAGAGATTGAGAGTATTGTCTTTAGTTCGGTAGAGTTGATGGATGATATTTTGAGATATTAGTCCGTTGTCCGGGTCGGTAATGTCTGAATTTACGTCAATACCCGCCAGGTCAAAGGCTGAAACAAAAGCACTCCATTCTTCCAATTGGACGGCTATATTTTGGCCGTCGCCTTGAGGATATTCCCAAGAAAAAGTTTCCCGGCCGTAAACCCATTCATACAAATACCCTTCCTTTTCTTTTTCGTTTTGAGTAATTGAGCCGAGCGGCCGGGTAATATGCTGAAAAAAATATTGATTGGTGCGGATAAAAAAATCGTCAAGCTTTTTTAAAATAGTATGTTTCAAAAATAGTCTCGCGCCCGTGTCCGGAGGGGCTGAATATGGCTCCCGGAGAGCGCTGACGACCGCTTGTTCTGTCTTTAATTCTCCGCCTATGCCGGGAAAACTATTTCTTAATTGAATGGTTATCTGGGCTTCGCTTCCTGCTCCGCCTTCGTGAAGATTTTTTATTATCAGAGATTGAATCGTTTCCATGATTTAAATTTCTTTAAATAGATACGGCGGCTGATAGAAAATTTCTCGCATCTTTTTTAGATACCGGACGGGATCGGCAAACCATAAGGTCGCGGCGACTGACGACAAAATGACGTTTCCGTCTTGAGGCGTAAAACATCGGCCTATTATTTCGCGTCCGCCGGAAATTACTTGCAATGAAGGCAGACAAACTACGGTTTGATTAAGAATTCGGCCGCAGTATCCCCAACTCCTGCCTTCGTTAAAAATTTCATTATTGCTTTGCCGATAGGTGACGGCCGTTAAAGGATTTTCGTAAAACTGTTTTTTGATTTGACGGAGAGCGGTTGGAACGGAGGCAGTGATACTGAAATAAATCGTGTGCATAAAAGGATTGTTTAGTTTATCCGCGGACGCGTGAAGATCAATATTTTTAAGGCCGAGGGAAGCCAAGACTCCCGCCGCGTCTTTGCCTTGATGAGAGCCGTAACGTCCGTTGGAAACGCCGACTTCCACACCAATAGTTGAATTAGCTTGGGAAAGATCGCTGGCCCGGCGACCAAGCCAAAAACGCGCTTTTTCAATTTTACGAGGAGAAATTAAAGCCAGAGTATGAAGAATAGACAGAATTTGATGAGTGTTGCAGCTGACTATCTGGATAAATTGGTCCCGGCTGGGTTTTAAAGTTTGATCATTAATGCCGTGCGCGTAAGGTTTGCCAAATCCATTTTCCGATCCTTGGGCAATAAATAATTTGTTTGCTCCGGCCCCGGCCAATGATTTATAATATTCAAGTTTCATTTTGTTGCCGATGCCGGCTTTCGTGCAGTTAATTACCACGTCTGCTCTTGCCAGCGCTTCTAAAAAAGTATAATAGGGTTTGAGTCCGGAGGGGCGCAAGACCTTCTTAAATTCATCCATATGGTCTTCGTAGACGGCCAGTTTCGCGCCTTGTTCGCAAATTCGCCGTAAAGCGCCGCGATGTTTTATATCGGGAGTATTTTTATGGACAATTATTTCTTGCGCGCCGATTTTTTGCGATTGGTCAAGAAAAATTCTTGCTAAAGGCTCGCCAATGGTGCCTAAACCGATAATCAGGATTTTCATAAATTGCTCCTTGTTTTTAAGGGACTGATTTTACTTTAATATTTACTTTAATATTTTAAAAATTAAAAATCAATTCTCGGGTCAAGTGTTGGATTTTTTTAAGAATTTCGCATAAAATAAGAAATAGGTTTGATATGCCGGAGTAGCTCAGTGGCAGAGCAGTGCTTTCGTAAAGCAAAGGTCGCGAGTTCAACTCTCGCCTCCGGCTC
>ERZ1292623.590-Hain-H51-01um-R1-590-length-38513-cov-7_pt2 | contig 32991 bp, 38 predicted proteins | sample MGYA00564398_ERZ1292623 | MGnify/ENA primary metagenome ERZ1292623 (study PRJEB36523, sample SAMEA6512633) | groundwater metagenome | collected 2019-01-07 | study: AquaDiva: Metagenomics assemblies of 32 groundwater samples
GATAGTATTTCTTTAACCATGTTTTCAGATATTTTTTCTGTCTGAATATTATCTTTCATAATTATCCCTCTATATCAGTCTTGGTATGAACCGTTCTGGTTCATGCCTTGTTCATATAAAATACATATGCGTTGCCTTCATCTCCCTTTCCATCTTTTTGTTGCACATATCCTTTAATGTTATGGATGACAGGGTCTTTTGTATGCAGCCCCTAATTTCTTCCCACACATCTTTAATGGTGCACAGCCTCTCATTGGAGCATTGTTCTTTGTTATTCTCTGAAACACAGTACATTGGAGATATATCGCCATCCAATGCATTTAGCGCATCACCGAGCGTTATCTCCCAAGGCGTCCTTGCAAGCTGATAACCGCCGTGTGCGCCCCTGATGCTCTTTACAAGGCCAGCCTTTTTCAGGGTCGTCATAATCTGCTCAAGGAATCGTTCAGGGATATTATAGCGGTTTGCAATATTCCTGACCTGAATCGGCTCGCTGCCAAAATGATTAGCAACATCTATTAATGCTATTATTCCATATTCACTTTTAGCGCTTATCTTCATAATCTATATTATCCCTATCGGAATAATAGGGATTATAAAATAACCCATTTATTTTGTCAAGAAAAAAGTTTTTGAGGCAAGTAAAAACTTTTTTTCTTGGTAATCGGAAGTTTTAGAGTCTGTTGAAAACTTGCAAAATCTATAAATGTCATTCCCGCATGCTTTTAGCGGGAATCCAGCTTACATGTATGGTTCCCTGCCTTCGCAGGCACGGCGTCTGGATTCCTGCTTTCGCAGGAATGACAACCAATAGTAAGACTAAATACTTTATGAATAGGCTGTTTAGTCTGCAAATAGCAGGAAGCTTCAATTTTTTATTGGAAGAAATCTTTGTAATTGATTAAAAATGAATGGTGCCGAAGAGGGGACTCGAACCCCTACGGGATTGCTCCCACCAGACCCTGAATCTGGCGTGTCTACCAATTTCACCACTTCGGCATGTATAAAAGCAACTTGCAGTACGGTATTCAATAACAATGATAATATATCAGAGGGAGATTGTTATTGTCAATATTAATAGCTGTGTTGTAAAAAGATTTAAGGTTGACTTTTATAAGGTTTGGGATTACAGTTAAATTAAATATGGCAGTGAATAAAATAAAAATTATCTGCCTCCTGATAGCTGTTTTCATTTCATCCTGCAAAGCGGTTACGCCAGCGCCAGAAGGCATTGCTGTTCCTAAAAAGCCAAAGGTTGCATTGGTCTTGGGCGGCGGCGCAGCAAGGGGGCTTGCGCATGTTGGCGTTATAAGGATATTGGAGCAGGAAAAGATTCCAATTGATTTAATTATCGGCACAAGCGTTGGAAGCCTGATTGGCGCTGTTTACGCCTCGCATGCAAACAGCTTTGAGCTTGAATGGGAGGCGTTTAAGGTTACAAAAGATGATATCTTTGATTTTACCATTATATCTTCAAGGATGGGGCCTGTAAAAGGGGACAGGATAGAGGAGTTTATCAATAAGGTTGTGCCTGTAAAGAATATTGAGGAGATGAGGGTTCCATTCATTGCGATTGCCACTGACCTGAATACAGGCGAGATGATTGTCATAGATAAAGGCTCTGTTGCAAAGGCTGTTCATGCGAGCAGCGCTATTCCCGGGATATTCCATCCTGTAAATTATTTAAACAAGATATTGGTAGACGGCGGTGTGGTAAATAATGTTGCTGTTGATGTGGCAAGACAGAAAGGTGCAGATATAGTAATTGCTGTTGATGTCAGCGGAAATATAGTTAATTATGAGATTGCAAATCTTTTTGATATAAGCCTTCAGGCAGTAAATATAATGGGCAATGAGATAGCAAGGTTCAAGATAAAGGATGCAGATGTAATTATCAGGCCAGCAGTGGGTAATGTTGGAATGCTTGACTTTGACCAGAAAAAAAGGTGCATGACAGAGGGCATTGCAGCAACACAGAAGGCGGTTCCTCTTATCAAGAATAAGATTGATGAATGGCTAAAGAAAAATAATGCTGACGCTGCTGCCAAGCAGCCTCATTGAGGATTCTTTCCCCTGCCCCGCTGCTGTCTTTTTAAATCTTTAGGCTGCTCTTTAAAAGGCTGCTTTTTTATTTCATCGTTATCTATCTTCTGTTTCTTTTTGATAGGACTCTCTTTTTTCTCTACCTTCTGCTTCTTTGGCTCTGAAATACCACCCATTTTTTTTGGCTCTGTTTTTGGGCTTTTATTATAAATCTCTTTTTGAGGCATAGGTCTTTTTCTTTGATGAAGCTCTGGTGGTCTTTCCTGTTTTTTAATCTCCTTTTTTTCTTTTGGCTCTATAACAGCAGGTTTTCCCTCCTTTGGACTCAATGGCCTTACACCTGGCTTTGGCTCTTGTATTGTTTTTACAGGCATGTTCTTAATCCCGCCCTTCTTAGCAGGCTGTGTTTGAGGGGCAGCAGTTACAGCCTTTACAGGCATGCCCTTTGATGTCTTTATATCCTTTATCTTGTCAGAAAAAAGCCTTGGCGCAGGCGGTGCAGGTGTCTTTACAACAACAGGTCTATGAACAATCTTTGGCGAAGGCACAGCATATCTTGGCACAACCTTTGCTGGCAATGGCGACAGGCTTGCCTTTGTTGGAACTATCAGTGGCGGTCCGGCAATAATTTTTCCTGTTTTAAATGGATTCAGCGGAAGCGGCGCAGCAACCCTTACCCCTCTTACAAAGGTATCGTGGTGGACAACTGTAACAGCATTTGTAATATTTACATTTATTGAAACACCTACATGAGCAGAAGCCGTGTGCCTCCAGTAATATGCCTCTCCTGGGCCTAACGGCACCCATGCAACCCATGCTGGACCTGTTACAAATCTAACATGAGCAGGCCTCCATCTCCACACAACAACCCTTTCCCGCGGCACCCAACACCATCCAATAGAGGGGACAAATGCCCACCTGCCGTAATGATACGGCGCCCATCCCCAAGGCTCATAAGAGACCCAGACCCAGCCCCATGGGTCGCGCCATACCCATCTGCCTGTGCGGTATGGCGCCCAGCCAACCTCAACAACAGTCGGCGTCCAGACATAGCCGTACTCAGTGACCATTATCCATCTTCCGTGTGTATCAAGATCTTCAACGCCGCTTACATAGGCTGGCACATATTCTCTGCTCTTGACAGCATTCAGAGCGCTGTCCCTTTTATCATTCCATTCATCCCATGCATCCTTTTCACCAGCAGATGCAATCTCATATTCAGGTGACTCATCGCCCTCAATCTTTATCTTTTGATTCTCTGTTATGCTGATTGAGCCGGCACTTGTGGAAATCTCTGCCTTCCCCTTCTGAACTGTAAGCGTGGTATTCCCTTCCTCGTCCACCTCTATGCGGTATCTGCCTGATGACAGTGGTGTAATTGCTGCATTAGGCGTGTTAATCTCAAAATGCGGCTCCTTTGCAGCCAATGTCGCTCTCCCAGCGCCGATCTTCATTTGAATAATCTTATCTGAAAGATTTAGGATGCCTAAATCTGTATTCTCTGAAAGCCTGATATAGCCGCTGTTGTCAAACTGAACCTCTGTCCTTGCACCTTTTGGAGAATAAATGTAATCCCCTGTCTGCAGCGGCATATTAACTGAAGCAGCAATCCAATCCTTATCATCTGCCCTTTGTATTGAGACATCGCCTTTAATCAGGCTTAGCCTTGCAACGCGGTCATCAGGCTCCTCTTCTGCAAAATTTAAGGATGGGATTGTAAGCAAGAGAACTAAAAATATAAGGGTTTTTTTCAACATTTGCAATGCCTCCCTTTATGGTGTTAGCCACTTTAGAAGAAAGAAAGTTTATCTAAGATGTTTTGTGTGATACTATATAAACAGAAGCAATAAACATGCCATTTCTTAGAAAACATGGAATAAGAAGGTGAAAGAAGAAAAAAGACTGACTTTACTTACAGTTGCAACCTTCCTTATTATAATTTCTCATCTATCTTCTAAAGCCTCTTTCCAATTTTTTATACCAAATGGTGCATTAAATGTTTTATTAAGGTTTAATCTAAATATTCTGGAAGGGAAATATCTTTAAAAAATCAAAAAAGTCTTTTGCAGTATTAGTAAGCGTGCCTCTTTTATGAAAAACGATATTGAAATTTCTTGTAAACCTGATATCCCTAAAGGTATTTGTCTTTATAGTGCCGAATTGCACCTCTTTTCTCACTGTCCAGTGAGAAAGGATTGAGACACCCATACCGTGCTCAACTGCTGACTTTATAGCCTCAGTGCTTCCGAGGATAAGGGACATCCTGAGATTGCTTGGCGATATCTTGTTTGCCATGAGATGTTTTTCAATCATCTGCCTTGTGCCGGAGCCGTCTTCCCGCATTATAACAGGCTGGGACAATAATTCTGAGACCGATATGTTCTTTCTCTTTACCCATAGATGATCAGGGTGCATTATTAAAACAAGCTCGTCTTCTAAAAGCTTTTCTATGTCCAATGACTGTTTTGGGGCATCACCCTCTACAAGGCCTATATCAATCCTCCCTGCGTTCAGCAGTTCTATAATCCCCTTTGTATTGCTTACAAATAGATTTACATCTATCTTGGGGTACTTCTTTTTAAATGCAATAATTACAGTGGGCAGAAGGTAATTTCCAATAGTTGAACTTGCACCAACCTGCAGGCTTCCCTTTGATAGGCCTGTGAGGTTGTTTATCTCCTTTTCTACTGTTGTATAAAGATTCAGTATGTCTTTTGCATACTGATAAAGCAGCTTGCCCGCAGCCGTTAGCGTTATGTTTTTGCCGCTCCGCTCAAAGAGCGCTGTTTCATAAGACTCCTCCAGCGCCTGTATCTGAAGGCTTACAGCAGGCTGAGTAAGGTTCACCATCTTGGATGCCTTTGAGAAGCTTCCTGTCTCTGCAACAGCGCAAAAGACTTTTAGTTTATGGTCATGCATATAAAATTAATTAGAAGGCGGAATCGCAAATATCTCTGTTTCATGAGGCAGAGAATCCTTTGTTATAGTTATCTCTGATTCCTTAAAATGCCTTACCCCCTTTCTACCTTTTAAAAACTGGTCTATATCTGCTAAGTTTAAACTGCATTTATCGCTTTTATAGTGCATTGGTATTATTATTTTTGGCTTTAATGAAGTTATTACAGAATCAACAGCGCTTTTATCTATGGTGGGTCCGCCTCCAACAGGGATAAGAAGCACATCAATGCTGCCAATCTTTTTTATCTGCTCCTCTGTTAATATGTGTCCCAAATCACCGAGGTGGCAGACAGTTATATCGTCTGCCTTTATGGTAAATACAATATTCCTGCCGCGTTCAGCCCCTTTTGAATTATCATGATAAGTATCAATGCCATTAAATATAATGCCTGCCTTCTCCATCTTTCCAATGCTCTTTATTACCTCTGGCTTGCTTGTAAGGCCCACAAAATTGCTGTGGTCAGGATGGCTGTGCGATACTGTAACAAACTCTGTCTCATCCTCAATCTCTGAAAAGCGTATACTGTCATTATAGCACCCGGGCTCATAAGGGTCTGTAATAACCCTGACGCCGTGCTTTTCCTGCGTTATCTTAAAGGCGTCATGGCCAAAATACTTTATCTTCATACATAGAATATATGTCAATACCCCTTATTTGTCAAGGTTATTTCTCGCTTGATGTCAAGCCAAAAATTGAAAAGATGCTCATGGCAATAAAGGGTAAGGGAAAAATCAAGGATGTCTACAGCAGGGTTTCCGGTTAAGGTTATTTTTGACACCTCAATATATATTCCCTTCATCAATCAGGGTATAGAGTATTCCCAAAAAACATTAAATATTGGAAAACCAGTATATTATATAAGCGCTGTTGTTATTGAAGAGCTTTATGCCGGCGCATTTGACAATGCCTCTATTAGGCAATATTGTTGCGATTACAAGAAGGATCTCAAATTAGATAGTAAAGAAAAGGAGGTTAAAAATTATGGAAGAAATTATCTGCCATTACTGTCAGGAGGGCTTAACAGAAAAGTATTTTTGTGTTCATTGCAATAAAGATTTTAGTGTAGAAGTGGAGTTTAGCAAGGAAGAAACGCTCCCCGAATATCAGATTGCCCAACAAGACTATAATGATAACGCCTGTTTTAATTTACTCAAAGAGTTTACCCCTGATTGTGACTGGGACATCGGCCAGATAAGCATTATTAGAAATGCCCTTATTGATGTTCTTATGAAATTTCATAAGAAAAAAGAGTATGACTTATACCCTTGGCTTTTAGAACCTGAAGAAACACTTCCTTCTTTATCCTAACCCGCTGTGTTTATATATTATCTTCAAATCGCCAGAAAAGGCATAATTCCTTATTGACCAAGCAATGCTATAACATAAAATAGACCGTGAAATAGCTATTATTTGAACAAAGTCCTGCCTGAATTGAATAACTTATTGAAAAGTTAGAATAATTTTTTATTAATAGCATAAGACACAGAGAATAACAATAAATACAGTAACTATTTATATTTATTTCAAGAAATATATTGACAATAATAAGAGAATGTGGTAAGTTTTAGAAAATTGTTTAGAGAGTGTTTTGAATTATGAGTCCTGTTCTGAAAATAAAAAGAGATAATGAAGCAAGGGAAATCTTATTTGAGTTGAGGTATCAGATGTCTCTTACCTCACACGAACGATTTGAGCTAATGTTTAAAAAAACAAAAGAGATAAAAGAGCTGTTGGAGAAAAGTGGACACAGAAAGCCTTTTGAGATTATTAAAAGAACATAAGGTTGATTTTGTAATAATAGGGGCTACGGCTTTTCCTGTTTACGGCTATGCCCGTGCAACCTTAGATATAGATATTTTTATTAGAGCAGAAAAAGCCAATGCTGAGAGGGCATGGGATGCACTGAAGGAATTTGGCTATGACATAGCAGATATTAGCATTGAGGAGCTGCTCAAAAAGAAAATCCTGATTCGTCAGTATGCTGTTGAAACTGACATACACCCCTTTGTGAAGGGCGCAAGCTTTGAACAGGTGTGGCAAAACAGGGTAAAGGCTAAGTTCGGGGACACATTCGTTTATTTTGCATCGCTTGATGACCTGATAAAGATGAAAAAGGAGGCAGGAAGGCCAAAAGACCTTGAAGACCTTAAAATCCTGCGGAGACTAAAGAAGCTTAAATCTGCAAAGAAGGCAAAGAGGTAAAGGATAAATATGGGAGAGACTAAGAGCGAGCGGTTTAAAAGATTAGCAGCAAAAAGAACAAATGAGTTACTTGAGAAGATAAGGATAATCGGGAATTGTTCAAATAAGAGCTCTTATGAATATACAGAGGAAGAGGTAAATAAGATTTTTTCAGAGATTGATAAGCAATTAAAGCTGACCAAGGCCAAATTTCTTGCTGGGAAAAGGGAGAGGTTTAGGCTGTGAAGATATACTGAAGTGGCTGCAAATTGCGGCTGCATTTTCTTTTTTCTTCTAACCATTGTGTTTTGTATATGGTCTGCAAATAGCCAGACAAGGCATAATTCCTTATTGACCGCACAATTTTAATAATATACAATTAGGCTGTGAAGTAAAGAAAATCTCAGAGAAATTTTACGGAGGCACGGACAGCGGTAGGATAAAAAATGGATATAGACATAAACTCAATTCAGGCAAAGGTTAGAAATGGAAGATATATTGTTTCCTTCACCCATACAGAAAAAGTAAGGTTAAGAAAGATTGAAGCCAAAGAGATTGAAGAGGCTATTTGTAAGGGAGCAGTTATTGAGCCTTATCCTGATGATCCACGAGGCCCAAGCTGTTTAATATTAGGATTTACAAGTCAGGGCAGACCGTTGCATATGGTTTGTGGTAGAATAGAAGAAGAAGAGATATTAATAATTACTGCCTACGAACCCGACTCTGAGGAGTGGGAGGCAGATTGGAGAACAAGAAAGAGAGGTTTTTAAAATGTTTGATAAATGTTACTTTTGTAAGGGTAAGGTGGTGCAGCAGAATATTAACATTGATTATAGATGGGGCGAGGCACTGGTAGTTATTAAAAATGTCCCTGCTGGAGTTTGCGACCAATGTGGAGAAAAATATCTCACAAGTGATGTTTATAAGGAATTAGAGCATCTTGCAAAAAGTAAGAGCCATTTGATGGGTAAGATGTCTGTGGATATTTTGGTATATGAGACAAGTTCTGCGGCATAGTGGGAATGAACAGAAAAAATCTTCGTGAGGGTGAGGAACGATAATGATAACGCCTGTTTTAATTTACTCAAAGAGTTTACCCCTGATTGTGACTGGGAGATTGGGCAGATAAGCATTATTAGAAATGCCCTTATTGATGTTCTTATGAAATTTCATGAGAAAAAAGAGTATGACTTATACCCTTGGCTTTTAGAGCCTGAAGAAACATATCCTTCTTTGCCCTAACTTCTTATTGACCATATAATTTTAATAATATACAATTAGGCCGTGAAATAAAGATGTATTTTGGATATTTAGGGTGATATAATAGCAGGCTAAATATGGGAACTACATCACTAATAGACAGACAAGAACCTAAAGATAAAGCAGATAGGCTTTATACTCCATCAGAGATAATTAAATTATTTCAATCTACAGGTATAGAAAAAGAATGGTCCTTCATTGAATACAAACCCAGCGACACCTCCAAGCTGACCCATTGTTACCATCGCTACCCTGCTAAGTTTATACCGCAATTAGTTGAAAGGCTCATGGACGAATATCTTATAGGCATTAAAGAGCCTCATGTAAATGACCTTTTCATGGGAAGTGGGACAACAATTGCATGTGCAATAAGCAGGGGATGCAGGGCAAGCGGGACTGATATTAATTATATTTCAGAATTAATTACAAGAGTAAAAAGCACTCCTATTAACCCCGTCATACTCAGAGAGAAAACAGAAGAACTACTTTCAGATTTGTCTTTTTTAGAATCAGAAACCCTGTTTTCTACACCCGTAAAACCATATATACCGGAAGCAAATGTTGAAAGAATAGATTACTGGTTCAAACCAGAGATAAAAGAAGAATTGGGAATCATACTTGCCAGAATCAGAAAAGAATCAGATATTAACATACAGGATTTTTTTAGTGTATGTTTTAGCCATATTCTGAAAACGGTTTCTATATGGTTGATGGGAAGCACCAAACCTACGAGAGACTACAACAAAAAGATACAAAGGCCATTCATTTGCTTTAAACGGCATCTTAGAAAGATGGAAAAGAGGAATATGGAATTTTGGGCTGTTGTTCCTGAACATATCAAATTCAATTTAGATGAATATTTAAACATCAAAAGAGGAGATGCCAGAAGGCAGCCCGTAGATGACGAAACTGTAGATATTCAAATAACATCGAGCCCCTATGTAACAAGTTATGAGTATGCAGATTTACATCAGCTTAGCACTCTGTGGCTTGAGTATGCCACTGACCTATCAGAATATCGCAAAGAATTTATCGGCACATCATATAAAAGATACGAGGACAGACAACTAAAAAGTAAAATTGCACAATCAATAGTAAGTCAAATGACTTTAAAAGACCAGAAAATGGCTAAGAAAATTGAGGCATTTTTTATTGATATGCAGGAGTGCTTTGACGAGACTTATAGAATATTGAAGCATGGCGGCAGATGTTGTTATGTCATTGGAAATACTCAATTCAACGGAGTTGATATTTTGAATGCGGAAGTTTTCCAAGAACAATTTGAAAATATAGGATTTAAAACACACGATATTATTCACAGAGAAACTCCATCTAAAATATTACCTTCAACACGAGATGCTGAAACTGAACAATTTGTAAAAGCAACAAGCGAAAATTCAATTAGAAATTATGCAAAACCTAAGCATATCCAAACAACTTTTTTATCAATTAGCAAAGCGGCTTAAGGAAATTATTGCTGGCTTATCTGTATCTGAAACAGATAAATGGTGTAGTTTTCATCAAAAAGGTGGAAGGAGATTTGCTTATATTTTATTAGCGAAACAAAAACCCAAAATAGAGATATGGTGTTTGGGAAATGTTGATTACATAATACAAAAGTATGCTACCAAAATAAAATTTAAAACAAGACAAAAAACTACGGGCGGTTTCGGGAAAGATTTTCAAGTTAATTTTGTAGTTGAAAATTTAGATGACATTGAAAATGCAGTTTTATTACTTTCTGAAATTTCAAGCAGTTGGTCATGGGATGAGTTAATATCAGCATTTAATCTATATTGCAAAATACCAATTAGCGAAATAAGTTCTAAGAATAAGAAAGTTATTGCGTTCGCTGATTTGTTAGGAAAAACACCCAAAGAAGTTGCTAAAAGATTTTTAAATTTTTCTAAATTAGATGCAACAGTAAATATAATAGAAGGTATGGAAGAAGAGGATAAAAGCACTTGGATGCATTTTAATGAAAACTGGGAGAAATTAGCTTATGAAAGTGAAAATAAAATTATTGACCTTGAAAATAAAGTAAATAATATTACTGAATTTCCAAAAGGTAAAGAACGAGAAAGTATCGTAAAAGCAAGGATTAATCAAACCTTTTTTAGAAATGCTGTTTTAACTTCTTACCAAAATAAATGCTGTATTACTGGTTTGCCTTTTGTAGAATTACTAAATGCAAGCCACATCATACCTTGGGCAACTGATGGCACTAATCGTTTAAACCCTCATAATGGTTTATGTTTAAATGCCTTACACGATAGGGCTTTTGATAGGGGTTTTATTACTGTAAATACAAATTACATTATCAATATTTCACCTTGTATAAATGATTTTTTAGATTATAAATCAGTTACTGACTATTTTTTGTATTATAAAAATCAAAAAATCTCTTTGCCCAATCGTTTTTTACCAGAAAAATCTTTTTTAGAATTTCACAATAAAAGTATTTTTAAGAAATAAAAAAGGAGGTGTGAAATGTTAGACAGGCAAGTTGTAAAAGAGTTTTTAGAGGAAGAATTTGAGGATGCAGGGATTGAAATTCCAAAAGGGATTTCAAAGAAATCTCTTGTCGAAACTTTTTGTGAATATATTGAAGATGATTATTACGAATGGCTTTCAGATAATTTCAAATCTTTTTTTAATCACAATCATCCAGATTGGAAATGGATTAGAGAAAAAATTAAATATTATTCAAAATGACGCAAGAAAAATACCTTTAAACAGTAACACAGTTGATTTTGTTTTTATAGACTCTCCTTATTCAGATAATGTCAAATACTCTGACCATCCAAAGTGTATTGGGAAAATTCCCTGCACCGAAGAAAAATTTTTTAAAGAATTAGAAAAGGTGGCAAAAGAAATACACAGGATTTTAAAACCTGAGAAATACATGGCATGGTTAATAGGCGACCATTGGAGAAAAAACTCGGGCTACATCCCTGTTGGTTTTAAAATCTATAATATGCTTAGTGAATATTTTAAACCTGTTGATGTTATTAACGTAGTAAGGCGAAATCAGACATCTAACACAGGACTGTGGCATAAAAGGGCGAGGGAATTTAATTTTTATCTCAGGGGTTTTAAATTTCTTTTTATTCTGCAAAAAACCTAATCAGGAGGGGCTATGAAACCGCATTTTGTAGAGATTAAAGACTCTGAAACACAGAAGGGCATCATTATTGGCATGGAAGGGCCGTATCATCCTAAGAGCGAAAGAATCGGTGAGCATCTCTACGGCCACACGCTTTATATTGACAATGCCCCATATCATTTTGAAAAATACATCCCTACCAAAGAAGAGCTGAGAAGGTTCAAAAAGGAAAACGAAGGCAATACCCTGTTTTCAAAGGGCGGGTTTCTCAATTGTCTTGTGCCGTTTGCGAAGTAATACAAACACACCAATAATGTTATAAATCCCCCTTAATCCCCCTTTTTCAAAGGGGGAAATATGTTCCCCATTTTTAAAAGAAAATTGACACCTTTCAGCAAATATGTTATTTTATAACTATGAAAAGGAAAGCAAAAATCAGTTTAATTAAAAAATCTTCAAAACCTGATTATTATCAGGAGACTGTTGTAGAACCAGCCAAAAAATTGCTTAAGGCTTTAATTGAAACGGAAGCAAAGGAATCTGCCCCAAGAATCCGCAAGACCGCTATTTCTATATAAGCTTTATAAATTCTTCTTCTGATATTTCCAATGCCTCTGCCCATTCTTTAGCAATAGCTAAGCGTTTTCTTGTGCCATAAAGATTACCTGTAAGTATCTTAACAATTATTTTATTATCAAATCCTTTCTCTTTAAGCCTCCTGACAAGTTCTTTTTGTGCTTTCTTTCTTGTCTTTTCATAGGCGCCATCTTTAAGTTGTTTAATAATTTCAACCAAGTTTTCATGAGATAATGATGAGACATCAATGTTTAAGAAATTATTTTCATTTTTCCACGACATACCCGCTCCTTAATGAGATCCTTAATGTCTGAACTGGCCTATCGATTTCTTTAGTAGTATAATGGTATAAATCAGAGGTCTTAGAAAACATTTAAACCTTTATATCGGACAAGTTATCTTGCCGAGTTTTTCTGTGAGCTTGAGGTTTTCTGAATAGTCAATGGGGATTTCTATTAGGACAGGCTCTTTTGTGCCTAATGACTGCTTAAGGAGAGGAAGAAAGTCGCCTGCCTTGCTAATCTTATAACCCTTTATGCCAAAGGACTCTGCATATTTTACAAAATCAGGGTTTTTAAAATACACGCCAAATGCCTTGCCAAAGATGTCCTTCTGCTTCCATTCTATAAGGCCGTAGCTGTTGTCTACCCACACTACAATTACAATCCCAAGTCCAAGCCTCTTTGCTGTTTCAAGCTCGCATGATGTCATCAAAAAACCGCCGTCGCCAACTACAGCAATTACATTCTTTTTCGGATGCACAAGCTTTGCTGCAATTGCGCCGGGCAGGGCAATGCCCATTGCTGCATAGCCATTGGAGATTAGCACAGTGTTCGGCTTGTGTGTTGGGAACATCCTCGCTATCCAGAGCTTATGCGCTCCAACATCAGATATTAAGATATCATCAGAGCCTAATGCAGCCCTTAAATCTGATGCCACCTTTTGAGGCTTCATTGGAAAGGAGCTGTCGTTTTTATATTCTGTAAGCTCTTTTAAGATGGTCTCCCTTAATGCAGTATATATCTTGAATCTCTTTTTTCCCTTTAACACACCTGTCAATGCCTTCAGGCTGTCCTTTATTTCAGAGACTATCTCTGCCTCTGGCATATAATATTCATCTATCTCGCTCGGCGCAACATCAATATGGATTATTCTCTTCTTTTTATCAGGGTTCCAGTGCGAAGGCGAGTATTCAACAAAGTCATAGCCAATGGCAATCACCACATCTGCGCGGTCAAAGCCGCACATAATCCAGTCTCGCGCCTGAAGGCCAACTGTAAAAAGAGAAAGGGGATTTCTATAATCAATAGAGCCTTTGCCCATAAAGGTATTTGTAATTGGGATCTGGAGGCGCTCTGCAAATTCCTTTAGCTCTTCTGCTGCCCTTCTGCGGGTAACGCCATTTCCTACCAATATAATCGGGCTTTTTGCCTGCTCTATAATAGAGGCAGCCCTTTTTATTGCCTCAGGATTAGGAAACGGATATTCTATGCCATCGCCTGACAGCGGCCTGCCATCAGCCTTTGACGCAGCAATATCATCTGGAAGCTCAATATGCGTTGCGCCGGGCTTTTCAAGCTGTGCAATCTTAAATGCCTTTCTCACTATCTCTGGGATGACCTCTGGTCTTTCAATGCGTGCATTCCATTTTGTAGCAGGCTGGAACATCTTTACAATATCAATATACTGGTGGGATTCCTTATGGGCTTTTTTTAAGGAGGCCTGGGCAGTTATTGCAACAAGCGGGGCGCGGTCTAAATATGCGTCAGCAACGCCTGTTAAAAGATTAGATGCGCCCGGGCCGAGTGTGGCAAGGCAGACCCCTGGTTTTCCTGTTAGCCTGCCGTACACATTTGCCATAAATGCAGCGCCCTGCTCATGCCTTGTAGGAATAAACTGCATCTTTCCCTTGCGGAGCGACTCCATTATATAAAGGGTCTCCTCGCCGGGTATGCCAAAGATATATTCAACTTCCTCTTTTTTAAGGCACTCTACGAGAAGATCAGATGCGAGCATTAATTTTCTCCTATAAACAAAGCAGGGGCTAACATTTGCCGCCCCTGCCTGTTTTTAAAAGGTTTTGCAACTTATTTTACAACAAGCTTATATGTGTCTTTTACACCGATCTCTGTATGGCTCGCATCATTTACCCTTAGCTCAATCTTATGCTCACCCTTTGAGAGGTTAACTCCTGTTAGCTTATATCCCTTTGGTTGTTTTATAGGCTTCTTTTCCTTTCCATCTATCCAGAGATGCACATGGTCGCCTTTCGGGCCCTTTACAAAATTGTATTCAAGTGTAATGGCCCCCTCCACCTCGTCATACTCGCACTTTGTAATCTTAACAGATGTTGCCTCAGCAGCAATAATTACTGATGTGAATAGGAACAGACTGATTAAAGACATGATAATAATGGAAACTCTTTTCTTCATAATAAATTTTTCCTTTCTTGTTAAAGTTTAATTTTGGATTTGCGCCTCTGTATTTAATGTAATCTTTAATGCTTATTTCTTATTTCTGTTTTTCTCACCCCCCCTTAGTTTTTTGTAGTTAATTATAGTAAACAAAAGAATTTTTGTCAAAATTATATTTATGTTGACAATTATTGATAGTTTGTATAATCATAATGGTAGTGGGAGAAGGCGTGTATGAAGAAACAGATAAAAAAAGCAGACAAACCTTCCAAAACAAAGAAGCCTGTCTTACAGAAGGCCAATCACAGAAAAATAGAAAAAGAACTAATCGCCCGCATCCAGCAGCAGGCGGCAGTGGCTAAATTGGGGCAAGATGCCCTGCTTGGCATAGAGCTTTCTAAATTATTTGATGAAGCAGTCGGCATTATTGCAAAAACACTTGATGTGGAGTATTGCAAGGTGCTGGAGCTCCTTTCAGATGGGGAAGCCTTGCTCCTTCGCTCAGGCGTAGGATGGAAGGATGGACTTGTTGGACATGCAACAGTCGGCGCTAAGGACAATTCGCAGGCAGGCTACACCCTGCTTTCCAGCGAGCCTGTAATTGTTGAAGACCTTCGCACAGAAACAAGATTTACCGGGCCGGCGCTGCTTCACGAGCATGGTGTGGTCAGCGGTATGAGTGTTATTATCCATGGCAAAGGCCGGCCGTTTGGCGTTTTAGGCGTTCATACAACCCGCATTAAGTACTTTACCAAAGACGATATCCATTTCCTGCAGGCAGTTGCAAATGTGCTTGCCAGCGCAATTGAACGCAAGCAGGCAGAAGAATCGCTGGCGCGCAGCAAGGCTGAATTTGAGGCAATGTTTAGCTCCATATCTGAGGCTGTGATATTTGCAGATGTTAACAGACGCATTGTTATGTGTAATCCGGCAGTACAGGCAATCTTTGGTTATACACATGCAGAGCTTCAGGGAAAGACCACGGAAATCCTTTATGCAGAAAAATCCGACTATGAAGAGCAGGGGCGGCTGCGCTATCATGTTGGGGCAGCAGGGCATGAAAGACCGTACGAGATGCGGTACAGGCGCAAAGATGGAACTATATTTATAGCTGAAGCACTCGGCTCTCCTGTGAAAGATGCGATAGGAAAAACCTTGGGGTTTATTGCTATTTTCCGTGACTTGGCAGAGCGAAAGAAGATGGAGGAGAATTTAATAAGGACATGCAAATTAGAATCACTGGGTGTCCTTGCAGGCGGTATAGCCCATGATTTCAACAATATACTGACAGCTATCCTTGCAAATGTTTCACTTGTAAAGACATATATTAAGCCGGAGGATTTTATCTATCAAAGATTATCTGAGGCAGAGAAGGCATCTATACGCGCCAGGGATCTGACACAGCGTCTGCTTATCTTTGCCAAGGGATGCGCCCCGGTTAAGAAGGTCGTCTCTATTGCGGAATTGGTCAGAGAATCAGCGGACTTTGCCTTGAGGGGATCAGATGTTGGATGTGATTTCTCAATTCCTGATGACCTTTGGCCTGCTGAGGTGGATGAGGGTCAGATAAGCCAGGCTATCCACAATATAGTGCTTAACGCTGTACAGTCCTTGACAGACTGCGGAGCGGTTCATGTGCATTGTGAAAATGCGGCAGTAGGGCGCAATGAGGCTGAAAAAAATCCGTCCTTGCAAAAAGGGAATTATGTTAAGATTTCCATTAAGGATAATGGAATCGGCATCCCTGCTGAAAATCTTAAAAAGATTTTTGACCCGTATTTTACAACCAAGCCAAAGGGAAGCGGCCTTGGTCTTGCCACTACCTATTCCATTGTCAAGAACCACGATGGCCTTATAACTGTGGAATCAAGAGCAGGGGTCGGGACAACCTTTCATGTATATCTCCCTGCGTCGGACAAGAAAATCCCTGCAAAGCAAAAAGAGGAAAACAGTCCTATTTTTGGCAAGGGGAGGGTTATGGTGATGGATGATGAAGATATAGTCAGAGACGCAGCAGGCAGCGTACTAAAGTGTATTGGATATGAGGCAGAGGCTGCTAAAGACGGCGCTGAAGCGATCGAACTATACAGAAAAGGTATGGAATCAGGCCGGCCATTTGATGCTGTTATAATGGATATTACCATCCCAGGCGGCATGGGAGGCAAAGAGGCTATTAAAAAATTGCTTGAGATAGACCCAAATGTAAAGGCCATTGTGTCCAGCGGATATTCTGAAGACCCTGTTATGGCAGAATTCAGAAAATATGGTTTCTGCGGTGTTATTGCCAAACCCTATGAGGCCGAACAGTTGAGCAGGGCGCTTTCCGATGTAATTAATGGCAGTAAAGGCTGAAATAAATATATTTATGTTGACAAGCAGGTAAATTTGATATTAAAATTAGTATATTTCAGGGGAGGTATTAAATAGTATGACAACATTGCTGGTGGTAGTGCATGTAGTAGTGAGTATTATAATGATACTAATCGTTCTGCTTCAGACAGGCAAAGGATCTGATGTCGGAGCGGTGTTTGGCGGCTCAAGCCAGACCATATTCGGAAGCAGGGGGGCAGGGACATTCTTAAGCAGGCTGACAACTATTGCTGCTGTTGTATTTATGCTGACATCTTTAAGCCTTGCATACTTATCAAAGGAGCAGGGGGGCTCATCAGTAGTTGATAAGATAAAGCAGGAAAAGACAGAGACAGCGCCGGTTCAGCAGCCGGTTGAACAGCCGGCAGAGAAAAAGGATATTGACAAGAAATAAATTATATTGTATACTGATAATTGATATTAAGGTGTTCCTTCTGATAAAATTCAACAAGCCTTAAATTAAAAACAAAATTTTTTAAAAAAATAAAGGGTGCCTTCTGTATATTGTCACAATCCTTTTGGAAAAACCTGTTAAAAAGGCATGGCGAGCATTGAGATAAGATACCATTTGTGCCAGCCTCTTAGTTTTCACATCTAAAAGAATTCCAATGAAGGCAGGTAATAAAAACCAATATATAAAACGGATATTAAAAATTAAAAGACACTATAGTGTCTAATCTTAGGAGTATAATATTATGAATTTAGTTGATTTAAAAGAAAAGAATATTGAAGAGCTGACACAAGTGGCAAAGGAGCTTAAGGTTGAGGGCGCTGCCAGCCTAAGGAGGCAGGAGCTTATCTTTGCCATACTTCAGGCACAGAGCGATAAGAACGGCGTTATATACGGCGAGGGCGTTCTTGAGACCCTTCCGGACGGGTTCGGGTTTCTGAGGGCGCCTGATTACAATTATCTGCCTGGCCCTGATGATATATATGTCTCGCCTTCTCAGATAAGAAGATTTAACATGAGGACAGGCGATACCGTGTCAGGCCAGATAAGGCCGCCAAAAGAGAGCGAGCGCTATTTTGCGCTTTTAAAGGTTGAAAAGATAAATTTTGAAGACCCTGAAGTTGCCAGAGATAAGATACTATTTGACAACCTCACCCCCATATTCCCTGATGAAAAACTTAAATTAGAATATGACCAGAAGGATATGTCCACGAGGGTAATGGAGCTTATTACACCCATTGGCAAGGGACAGAGGGGTCTTATTGTAGCGCCGCCAAGGACAGGCAAGACGATGCTTCTTCAGTCCATAGCAAAGGCTATTGCAAAGAACCATCCTGAGATAGCCCTTATTGTTCTTCTTATAGATGAGCGGCCGGAAGAGGTTACTGATATGCAGCGTCAGGTAAAAGGAGAGGTTGTAAGCTCTACCTTTGACGAGCCTGCGCAGCGGCACGTTCAGGTATCTGAGATGGTAATTGAAAAGGCAAAGAGGCTTGTTGAACACAATAAAGATGTTGTAATACTTTTAGACAGCATTACGCGCCTTGCACGTGCGTATAATATGATTGTCCCTCCGAGCGGCAAGGTACTGTCAGGCGGTGTTGATGCAAATGCGCTTCAGAGGCCCAAGAGGTTCTTTGGCGCAGCAAGGAATATTGAAAAGGGAGGCAGCCTTACGATTATTGCCACTGCCCTTGTTGATACAGGCAGCAGGATGGATGATGTTATCTTTGAAGAGTTTAAAGGAACAGGCAATATGGAGCTGCACCTTGACAGAAAGCTCGTTGACAAGAGGGTATTCCCTGCCATAGACATAAACGCCTCTGGCACAAGGAAGGAAGAGCTTCTTGTGGATAAGGATGACCTAAACAAGATGTGGATACTCAGGAAGGTGCTGAACCCGTTAAGCATAGTGGAGAGCATGGAGTTTCTGCTTGATAAGATGAGGGGGACAAAGAGCAATAGAGATTTTCTTGATATGATGAACAGGTAAGTTAGATGACCCCTCTGGCTGAATCTGCCAGTAATGTAAAAATAGGTTGTAAAAGGTTGAATTTGTGATATAATAATTTGCCCTATTCATTAGGGCATTATTAATTTTTAGGAGGAAATAATGAAGACAGATATACATCCGTCATACATTGAAACAGCTATTAGCTGCGCCTGCGGTTCGGTTGTAAAGACAAGGTCAACAATAAAAGACCTGAAGGTGGATATATGCTCTGCATGCCACCCGTTATTTACAGGCACACAGAAGATTGTTGACACCGAAGGCCGCGTAGAAAGGTTTAAAAAGAGGTATCAAAAGAAAGAGGAAAAGCCTGCAGTAAAGGAAGCGGCAAAGACCAAGGCAAAAACAAAGGGAGCAGCATAAGTTCACCCAATGAATATAGGCGGCCAGGCAGTAATAGAAGGGGTGATGATGAGGTCACCTAATGCCTTTGCAGTTGCAGTGAGAAGGCCTGACGGACAGATAGCGGTCTGGAAGGAATCAATAAGGTTTTTGACTGGAAAATCAGTTGTTAAGTGGCCTGTTATAAGAGGCGTGCCTGCTCTTATTGACGCCCTCCTGCTCGGCATAAGGGCTTTAAATTTTTCTGCAAAAGAGGCATTGGGAGAGGATGCAAAGGACAAGGGGAATAGCAGCTTTTTAATGGGTCTTACCATTTTTTCTGCCTTTGGCATCGGCATATTTATATTTCTGATACTTCCGCTTTTAATTACATGGCTTCTTCAAATGCCATTTCCTGTTATTGAAAGAAGTTCTCTTGTTTTTAATGCGGTTGACGGCGCTTTAAGGGTTATTATATTTCTCGGTTATGTTATCGCAATCTCTTTTTTAAAGGATATAGAGAGGGTCTTTCAGTATCACGGGGCAGAGCATAAGGCAGTGTTTGCCTTTGAGTCAGGCGAGGAAGTGGATGTTGCCAATGCAAAAAAATACAGCATACTTCACCCGAGGTGCGGCACAAGCTTTTTATTAATGGTTATGCTGATAAGCATTGTTACATTTTCATTTATACCTAGGGAATGGGAGCTTTTGTACAAGGTATTGGCAAGGATTGTCCTGATTCCTGTAATAGCTGGCATTGCATACGAATTCATAAAGCTAAGCAGTAAAAAGATGCATCATAGATTTATAAGATATCTGATATTGCCGGGGTTATGGCTACAGAGGCTTACTACAAGAGAGCCTACTGATGAGCAGATAGAGGTGGCCATTAGGGCCTTAAAAGAGGCTGTAGCAATAGAGCCTGTAATTAATTAAAACCCCGCAAATTTAGCGGGGTTTTTTATTTGAGGGAATAATTATGTTTCAAAAATTAGAGGCAGTAAAAGAAAAATACGAGGAGCTTTCAAGGCTGATGAGCGACCCTAAGGTCATTTCAAATCCATCAGAGTTTCAGAAATATGCCAAGGAGCAGGCAGAGATTTCTGAAATAGTGGATAAGTATGATGTGTATAAAGAGGCGCTTAAGCAGATAGAGGATACAACCGCCCTCTTAAGAGACTCTAAGGGAGAGTCAGAGTTTCAGGAGCTTGCAAGGGTTGAACTTGAAGATATTGAGAAGAAAAAAAGCAAATTAGAGGATGAAATAAAGCTGCTTCTTGTTCCAAAAGACCCCTATGACGCAAAGAATATCTTCCTTGAGATAAGAGCAGGCGCCGGCGGCGATGAGGCAGGATTATTTGCTGCGGAGCTTTTCAGGATGTATTCAAGGTATGCAGAGAAAAAGAGATGGAAGGTGGAGATACTTGATTCTAATTCAACCGGCGTCGGCGGGTTTAAGGAGATAATAGCCCTTATTGAGGGAAAGGGGGCATACAGCAGGCTGAAATATGAGAGCGGCGTCCACCGTGTTCAGAGGATTCCGGTTACAGAGACAGGCGGCAGGATTCATACATCAACGGTTACTGTTGCAGTTATGCCTGAGGCAGAGGATGTGGAGGTCCGTATAGACCAGAAGGACCTGCGAATAGATACCTCCTGCTCATCAGGCCCCGGCGGGCAGAGTGTCAATACAACATATTCAGCAATAAGGATTACCCATATCCCCACAGGCATTGCTGTAAACTGTCAGGATGAGCGATCACAGTTAAAGAATAAGAATAAGGCAATGCGAATATTGCGTTCAAGGCTCATGGAGATAGAGCGGGAAAAGCAGGAGGCTGAGATTGCCCAGTCAAGGAAGTCGCAGATAGGAAGCGGCGACAGGAGCGAAAAGATACGCACATACAATTATCCCCAGAACAGGGTTACAGACCATCGGATCGGCATGAGCCTTTACAAGCTTGAGACTGTGCTGGACGGCGGCATAGATGAGTTTATAGATGCCCTGACTACTTCGGATAATGCGGAGAGGCTGAAGAACCAGTAAAAAGGCTAAGGGCTAAAGGCAAAAGGCTAAAGGTTGGTGGTTGACTGTAGCCTGTGAGTGAGGTTATAAACAAGATTGCAAAAGATTATAATCAATGGCGGCATCAAGCTTAAGGGAGAGGTAAAAATCAGCGGGGCAAAGAATGCAGCCCTTCCAATAATGGCTGCCTCCCTTCTTGCGCAGTCTGAGTGTATTATTCACAATGTCCCAAGGCTTATGGATGTTGCTACAATGGGGAAACTCATCAATTATCTTGGCGCAGAGGTCAAAGGCATTGAGGAGAATAATACCATCAGCATAAATACAAAGGCGCTGACTAAATGCGACGCCCCTTATGACCTTGTTAAGACAATGAGGGCGTCTGTCCTTGTTCTTGGCCCGCTGATTGTCAGATGCGGCGAGGCAAAGGTCTCTCTTCCAGGCGGCTGCGCCATTGGCGCAAGGCCTATTAATCTTCATCTTATGGGCCTTGAGAAGATGGGCGCAGAGATAAAGCTTGAGCACGGTTATGTGCGGTTAAAGGCAAAGAGGCTGAAAGGCGCAAAGATATATCTTGATATCTCCACTGTAACAGGCACAGAGAATCTGATGATGGCAGCAGCTTTGGCAAAAGGGGCTACAGTAATTGAAAATGCTGCATGCGAGCCTGAGGTGGTTGATCTGGCAAATTTTTTAAATAAGATGGGCGCAAAGGTCTCTGGCGCAGGCACAGATGTAATTACAATAGAGGGTGTTGATTCATTAAAAGGCACAGAATACAGGGTCATGCCTGACCGCATTGAGGCAGGGACATACGCTGCTGCCTCTGCAATTACAGAGGGTGATGTTTTGTTAAAGAACTGTATGCCCAGACATCTTGATGCAGTAATATCAAAACTTAGAGAGACAGGCGCAGAGGTTACAGAGGAAGCCGATTCTATGAGGGTGAAGAGAAAAGGAAGATTAAAGGCATCAGATGTAAAAACACTTCCCTACCCCGGATTTCCAACAGACATGCAAGCGCAGTTTATGGCCTTAATGAGCATAGCAGAAGGGACAAGCATAATAACAGAGACTATATTTGAAAACAGGTTTACCCATGTCTCAGAGCTAAAGAGGATGGGCGCAGATATAAAGATTCAGGGCAATACTGCTGTTGTAAAGGGTGCGGCAAGACTGAGCGGCGCGCCTGTGATGGCAACTGATTTACGGGCAAGCGCATCATTAATCATTGCAGGCATCGCAGCAGAAGGCGAGACAGAGGTTTCCCGTATATATCACCTTGACAGGGGATATGAGATGATTGAGGAGAAGATGTCGGCTTTAGGCGCAAAAATAAAAAGGGTGACAGCTTCGTAAAAAAGTCCATCTGCTGCCCCCACACCTATGCATAGGTGTGGGGGTCGCTTCGGCCTTAGTAAGGGCATAGTTATTAATAGGCAACTTTTTTGTCATGCCCGAAGGTTTTTGTCGGGCATCCATCTTTAAAATACTGGATTCCTGCCAAAGACACGCAGGAATGACAATAGAATAATGTCCTCTTATTTATGAACTTATTAGTAATTGATGCGGGGAAGCAGGGAAGTAGATATAAATGAAGAAGATTAAAAATAAAGAATCAGAAAAAGACAGGCTTGAGCCTTTAACCATTGCCCTTCCAAAAGGTAAGCTCCTCGAGCCCTCAATCAAGCTTTTTTCAAAGATTGGCATTAAGGCAGATGGTGATCTGAAAAAGACAAGAAGGCTTATCTTTGACGCGCCAAAATCAAATGTTAAGTTTCTGATTATCAGGGCAACAGATGTGCCGACCTATGTGGAATATGGAGCTGCTGATATCGGCATTGTTGGCAAGGATGTCCTTTTGGAGCAGGGCAAGGATGTTTATGAGCCTGTTGATTTGAAATACGGCTACTGCCAGATTGTAATTGCTAAGCCAGAGAAAGAGAAACTATTTGAAGGCAAAGAGGGCTTGTCAAAACTGCGCATTGCAACAAAGTATCCGAATATTACTGAGAGGTATTTCAGCCAGAAGGGCGCTCAGGCAGAGATAATAAAGCTCTACGGCTCAATAGAGATTGCGCCATTAACAGGCCTTTCAGACAGGATAGTTGATTTGATCTCCACAGGCCGGACATTGAAGGAGAACGGCCTTGTGGTTGTTGAGAGGGTTGCAGAGTCCACTGCAAGGCTGATTGTGAACCGTGCAAGCATGAAGATAAAGTATAAAAGGATTAAAGAGATAATAGAGGCTGTAAAAAAGGCAGTGCAGTAAAAAATATTTATTACCTAATATGTCATTCCCGCAGAGTCTTTGAGCGGGAATCCATTGGCTTTGAAAACAAAGAAGTCTGGATTCCTGCCTTCGCAGGAATGACACTAATTATTGGTAAAGTATGAAGATTATAAATTACAAATCAGCTGATTTCAAAAAAGAGATAAAGAGGATAATAGGGCGCGGTGATGCAGATATATCAGAGATAGAGTCATCAGTAAAAAAGATCATTCAGGATGTCCGCAGCAAAGGCGATGACGCTGTAATTGAATATACAAAGAGATTTGATGGAATATCTTTAAAGGCGTCTGAACTGTCAATCAAGAAAAAGGAGATAAAGGACGCATATTCAAAAACAACAAAGAAGAATATAGAGAGCCTGCAGTATGCTGCAGAGAGGATTAAGGAGTTTCACAAGAAACAGAAATTTGAGTCATGGTCTTATGAAAAGGACGGCATAATGCTCGGCCAGATTGTAAGGCCTTTATCATGTGTCGGCATGTATGTGCCCGGCGGCAAGGCGTCATATCCTTCAACAGTATTAATGAATGCACTGCCTGCAAAGTCAGCAGCCGTTGAAAGATTGATAATGACTGTCCCGACACCACAGGGTGAAATTGATCCGAATGTATTAGTTGCTGCAGATATTGCAGGCATAGACGAGATATACAGGATTGGCGGCGCTCAGGCGATTGCTGCATTGGCCTTTGGCACAGAGACCATCCCAAAGGTTGATAAGATTGTAGGCCCCGGAAATATCTATGTTGCTGTTGCAAAGAAGCTCGTCTTCGGCTATGTGGATATTGATATGATTGCAGGGCCGAGCGAGATCCTGATAATTGCAGATGAAACAGCAGAGCCTGCATTTATTGCAGCAGACTTGCTTTCTCAGGCAGAGCATGATGAGAGGGCGTCAGCCATACTTGTTACGCCTTCAAAGAAGACAGCAGAGAAGATTAATAACGAGATAGAAAAGCAGCTTTCTGAATTAAAAAGAAAAGAGATTGCAAGGAAATCTATTGATGATTATGGAATAATAGTTGTTGTAGAGGATTTGAATGAGGCTGTAAAGATTGCAAATGAAATAGCGCCTGAGCACCTTGAACTTTCTGTGGAGAACCCTGATGATATCCTCGGCCTGATTAAAAATGCAGGCGCTGTATTCCTCGGTCACTATACGCCCGAGGCAGTAGGCGACTACATTGCAGGGCCGAGCCACACACTGCCCACAGGCGGCACAGCGAGATTCTTTTCACCATTGTCTGTAGAGGATTTTTTAAAGAGGATGAGCGTTATATCCTATACAAAGGACGAGCTTATTGCATCGGCAGGTGATATTGAAAGGATTGCAGAGATGGAGGGCCTTGAGGCGCATGCAAAGTCAGTAAGGATAAGAGTGAAAAAAATATAAAATCATCCTCACCCTAACCCTCTCCCGTCAAGGGAGAGGGAATAAGAGAATGTGTAAATGAAAAACATCAAACAGCTCATAAGAAAAGAGGTTCTGAAATTAAAGGCATACGAGGTGGCAGAGGTTTCTGCTAAGATACGTCTTGATGCAAATGAGAATCCTTTTGCGCTTCCTCTTGAATTAAAAGATATGGTTTTAAAAGAGGTGGAGAAGATTCTCCTTAACCGCTATCCTGACGGCGGATCTCATGAGCTTAGACAAATCATCTCATTACAGCTCGGTGTAAATATGGATGAGGTAATGATTGGCAATGGCTCTGATGAGCTTATACAGATGATTGTTACTGCCTTTGGCGCCCCTTCTGCAAAGGCGCTCTATCCTGTGCCGACCTTCAGCATGTATGGTATAATTGCAAAGGCACAGGGATATGTCCCATTGGAGACGCCCCTTGATGATAATTTTGACCTTGATGCAGATAAGATATTAAAGACAGCAAAAAAGGAGAAGCCTAAGATTATATTCATAAGCTATCCGAATAATCCCACTGGGAACTGCTTTTCAGAGGAAAGGATATTAAGGATTATTAAAGGGTGTGGTTTTCCTGTTGTTGTAGACGAGGCATATTATGATTTTTCAAGAAAGACTTTTTTGCCTTATCTCAAAAAATATAAAAATCTGATAATACTCCGCTCCCTTTCCAAGATTGGATTAGCAGGTTTAAGGGTAGGGATATTGATAGCAGACAAGGGGATTGTAAAAGAGCTGAATAAGGTGAGGCTGCCATATAACCTGAATAGCTATTCACAGGTAATTGCGAGCAGTGTCCTGAAAAACAGAAAGGCTATTGATGAACAGGTTAATAATATTATATCTGAAAGGCAGAGGCTGGCAGAGGAAATGAAAGGGATAGATAGGTTAATAGTCTATCCATCTGATTCAAATTTTATACTCTTTAAGACAAACAATGCAGATAAGATATTTAAAGGGCTTATTAACAGGGGTATACTTATAAGGAACATGAATAAACCCGGCAGATTAAAAAACTGCCTCAGGGTTACAATTGGCAAACCAGAGGAGAACATAGAGTTTCTGAAGGCGTTAAAAGAGATAGTATAAAAGTGCCAGAGATTCAGAGTGCTTCTTATCATCAGTAAGGTTTTTTGTAGGCACGGTTTTAACCGTGCAATTTAAAAGGTATTCGCATGAATAAATTCATGCCTACAATTTTTGCAACTATAAGGAGATTCTTATGCCGCGCACAGCAAAGGTAGAGAGAAAGACAACTGAGACGCAGATAAAGGTTAAGCTTAATATTGATGGCAAGGGTGACGCCTGCATAGATACAACCATACCATTCCTTGACCACATGCTGAATCTGATGACAAGGCACGGCTTCTTTGATATGGATTTAACAGCAAGGGGAGATACAGAGATAGACTTTCACCACACAGTGGAGGATATTGGCATTGTGCTTGGCGATGCAGTAACATCTGCGCTCAGCGATAAGAAGGGCATCAAAAGATACGGAAGCGCAACAGTGCCGATGGATGAGGCGATTGCATCTGTAAATCTTGATATAAGCGGCAGGCCGTATCTTGTTTATAATGTGCAGCTTGGGAAAAAATGCAAAATCAGAAACTTTGAGCCAGGGCTTATTGAGGATTTTTTCAGGGCATTTGTAAATCACAGCGGAATAACACTGCATATAAATGTGATGTATGGAAGGGATACGCACCACATCATAGAGGCAGTATTCAAGGCATTTGGCAGGGCTCTGGATGCTGCGACCTCTATTGATGAGCGAGTTAAAGGCGTATTGTCAACGAAAGGCAAAATATAAAAAGGCTAAAGGCGCAGGGCTAAAGGCAAAAGGATAAAAACCCTTAGCCATTTTCCCTTTGCCAGTATTTGAGGCGATGATGATTGCCATTATAGATTACGGTGTTGGAAATTTAAGAAGTGTGCAGAAGGCATTTGAGAAGGTTGGACATGCTGCTGTTGTAACATCCAATCCTAATGAGATTGATGATGCAAGGGCGGTTGTGCTTCCTGGTGTCGGAGCATTTGCAAAGTGCATGGCTAATCTGAATGAATATGGCCTTGTTGATATTATCTATAAGAGCATTGAAAAGGGCAAGCCATTTCTTGGGATTTGCCTTGGTATGCAGTTGCTCTTTACAGAGGGCGAGGAGTTTGGCATACACAAGGGGCTTGATATTATAAAGGGCAGGGTAAAGAGATTTCCTGATGGAATGAAAATTAATGATGAACAATTGAAAATCCCTCACATGGGCTGGAACAATCTTATTATAAAAAAGACGCCGCCTTTATTGCAGGATATTGCAGACAGCCCCTTTGTATACTTTGTGCACTCCTATTATTGTGCGCCAGATGATAAGGGTGTGATTGCTGCATCATCAGAATATGGCATTGAGTTTACAGCTATGCTCTGGAAGGACAATATTTATGCAACACAGTTTCATCCGGAGAAAAGTCAGGAGATTGGGTTAAAGATGCTGAAAAGATTTGGAGATTTATCTTGATAGTTATTCCAGCAATAGATTTAAAAGAAGGCAAGTGCGTAAGGCTCCTTCAAGGCAGGATGGAGGATGCAACTGTTTATTCAGACAATCCCGCAGAGACTGCAAAGAGGTGGGAGGCAGAGGGCGCAGGACTTCTTCATATTGTAGACCTTGACGGCGCTTTTGCAGGCGGGATGAAGAACATCTCTGCTATAGAGGCAATAAGAAAAGCAATAAGGATACCAATAGAGGTCGGCGGCGGCATAAGGGATATGGAAAGGATTGATCAGCTTCTGTCCTTTGGTGTAAACAGGATTATACTCGGTACTGTTGCTGTTGAGAGGCCTGAGCTTGTTAAGGAAGCGTGCAAAAAATATCCCGGCAAAATAATTGTAGGCATTGATGCTAAGAATGGGTTTGTTGCAACAAAAGGGTGGGTTGAGGTTACCCAAGTAAAGGCAAAGGAGCTTGCCTTAAAGATGCAGGAATACGGCGCTACCGGTATAATCTATACAGATATCTCAAAAGACGGTATGCTTACAGGCCCGAATATAGAAGCCACACGCGAGATGGTTGAGTCGCTGAACATCCCTGTCATTGCATCCGGCGGCATATCCTCTATTGATGATATAAAAAAGCTGTTGAAGATAAAAAATCTTTGGGGCGCTATTACAGGAAAGGCGATATATACAGGGGCGTTAGACTTGAGAGAGGCGATAAGGTTAAGCAAAACATGGTCTTGATTTCTAAATATATGAATGCCTATACAGAGAGGAGATAACAAATGCAAACACAAACTAAATATAAAGATAGGATTATTGAGGAATTGAAGGATATCCCTGATGAGGATATGCCTAAACTGTTTGAGATTATTCATTATGTAAAAACAGGCTTAAAAGAGAGCAGAAAAAAGGTTAGGGTTAAAAAAGGGAAGGATCCTTTGTTTGATCTAAAAGATATTGCCGTAGAAACAGGGATTAAAGATCTTGCCGAGCATCATGACTATTATCTTTATAGGGTGACTAAATGAAGGAAGTTGTTTTTGTGGATAGTTTTGCTTGGATTGCCGCAATTAATAAAAGCGATAACTATCACAAAATTTCTTTAAATACGATAAGCTATCTTCTTAACAGGAAGGTTAAGCTCATCACTTCAAATTTTGTAATTATTGAAACTATCAATGCCTTGAGTAAAGTAGAGTTTAGAAAGGCAGTAATTGAATTTATTGGCAAGCTTAAAAAATCCCCAAGCGTTGAGATAATCAAAATAACTGATGAAATGTATGATAATGCATGGAAACTCTATAAAGAAAGGATGGACAAAGACTGGGGAATAACTGACTGCACAAGCTTTGAGGTTATGCGGATATTCAATATTAAAAAGGCATTCACAAATGATAAACATTTTGAACAGGCTGGATTTTCTTTAATGATAAAATAAAAGACATAGCAAAGGCAGTTGACCTAAAAGGTGGGAGGTTTTGCTGATTGGAAAGTAAGAAGAAAAAAGAGAAATCATCAACCCAAAAAGGCATTATTCTAAGACTTTATAAAGATAACTTCATAGATGAACGAGTTTTATGGAATCTATTAGGTTCAAGATTCAAAAAACCCGAAATAGAAGAAATAGATAAAACATTCCGGAGCAAAGATGCTTGCTAAGAGAATAATCCCCTGCCTTGATGTTAAGGACGGCAGGGTTGTAAAAGGTGTGAGCTTTGTGAATCTCAGGGATGCAGGTGACCCTGTTGAGGTAGCAAAGGCCTATGATGAACAGGGCGCTGATGAGCTTGTGTTTCTTGATATTACAGCATCCCATGAAAAGAGAAAGACCATTATAGATGTGGTCATGCATACAGCAGAGCAGGTGTTTATGCCATTGACTGTTGGCGGAGGCATAAAGAGCCTTGATGACATACGCAATCTCTTAAAAGCAGGCTGCGACAAGGTCTCAATAAACACATCGGCAGTGGAAAATCCAGAGTTTATTAAAGAGGCGTCTGAGAGATTCGGTAGCCAGTGCATTGTGGTGGCGATAGATGCGAAAAGGGTCAAGGGCCAAGGGTCAGGGGTCAAGGGTCAGGAAAAGCCCCAAGCCGCAAGCCTCCAGTCCCTAATCCCGAGTTGGGAGGTCTACACTCATGGCGGCAGGAAGCCTACTGGCATTGATGCTGTGAAATGGGCAAAGAAGATGGAGGAGTACGGCGCTGGCGAGATACTCTTAACAAGCATGGATAAGGATGGCACAAAGGACGGCTATGATATTGAGCTTACAAAGGCTGTTTCAGAGGCAGTAACAATACCTGTGATTGCATCAGGCGGCGCTGGGAATCTTGAGCATTTATATGAAGGACTGAAAAAGGGGAAGGCAGATGCAGTATTGGCAGCATCTATCTTTCATTATAAGGAATATACAGTCAGAGAGGCAAAGGAGTATTTGAGAAAAAAGGGTGTAGTTGTGAGGTTGTAGATACTGTTAGACATGAAATCTATCACCCTCCCCTTAATCCCCTCCCGTCAAGGGAGGGGAAATTAAGAGGAGCTACAATTCTGCCTTCGGCAGAGTTACCAACAAAATTCCCTCTCCCCTTGCGGGAGAGGGTTAGGGTGAGGGGTAATTTAATTATGACTGACATTGACATTGCCAAAGAGGCGGTAAAATTAGAAGAAGAGGCAGAAAAAAGGTACAGGGAGCAGGAGCATCTTTTAAAGGACCCCTTTCTTGTTGCCTTGGTTGAGGGATTGCGCAGGAATGAAGAGGATCACGGCAATTTCTTACGAGAGGCGATAAGGAGGCTCGGCGGATGAGGAGCGGCTTTGCAGCGATTCTAAAAACACTCAACCTTAATCTGGATGCGGAAAAGAATGCCCTGAGGATATACAGGGAATTTGCAGAAAAGGTTAAGGATGAGGGGCTGAAGGATTTTTTTGTTAAACTTGCAAAGGCAGAGAGCGGACACATAAATGCACTGGCAAATGTAATCAGGATGATAAATGAAAAGACCTTTGACGTGAGCTTTTTCTGCCCTGTGTGCGGCTGGAGGATAAACTTTGGAAGAGACCCAAACGCCGGCGATGTTACAAGGTGCCGTATGTGCGGTGTGAGTTTTGAATTAACAGAAGAGAACGGGGATTTTGATTTTAAGAGGCTATAAAATAGAAACACTTGATTACACAGATTAAAAGGACAGATTACACCGTTTAAGTATAAAAGCGGAGTAATCTTTTTTAAAATCTGTGCAATCAGGCAGAAGGAAAGTTCTATGCGAGTAAAGGTTTACAGACTAACAACCTGCTATAAATGCGATGAGGTAGAGGCATTTATGAAAAGAGAAGGCGTCTCTTTTGAGCCTGTTGTTGTTGATGAATTAAAGGGCGATGAACAGGAGAGGATGCTTGCTGATATATACCGATTAACAGGCCAGAGGTCATTTCCTGTAGTTGATATTGACGGAAATACTGTAATAGGTTTTGATGAAAAGAAGCTGAGGCATCTTTTGAGCCTTCCTGCAAGGGAGGGCGCTGCCAAGGCTGCTACAAAGGCTATTCGCGAGGTTGTAACAACAAAGCAGATTGAAGGGCTTCTTGAGTGGATAAAGAATACAGCAGATGCATTTGGCTGCAAGGTGAATCCTGATAAGGCAATACTGCAGAGCATCCTTGACGGACTGATAAAAAATGAGAGGAGATACGGGTACCGCTCCTGTCCGTGCAGGCTTGCGTCAGACGAGTATCTTAAAGACAGCGATATTATCTGCCCCTGCGCATATATGAGCTGGGATTTAGAGGTATACGGCAGATGCTACTGCAGCCTCTATGTTAATGAAAAATACATTGCAAAGGACACATCCCTTCCGCAATATCTGATTGACAGTCGTGAGAGTGGAAGGGGCGCCCTTGATATAGGACAGGTGCACGAGGCGAGGAAGACGCTCCCTTCATTTAAAACACATCTAAGATTTGCAAGTTTCTTGGTAGGTTCCTTTTCAAGGGATAAGATAAAGGAGGGTTTTATAAATATTGTTGAGTCCATCGGCCTGAAACAGGAGGATATAAAATGGCGGGAGATTGTGGCAGTGGCGGTTGGCAAGGATGAGAGCGGCAATCAGCTCATGGCAAAGATGGATCAGGGCATGGATGTTTATACATATCAGATATGGTTTCCCAAAAAAACGGACTTTGAGTTTATTCGCGGCAGCATTGTTGATGCAGATATATTTATATATGACCAGCAGATGACAGGCATGGAGGTTGAGAAGGCCCTTGGAGGCAAGGAGGGTTTTGGGAGCATTGTAAGGGATGATATAAGGGTCTATGGAGACTTTGATTTTTACAGGGGCGGGAGGGACAGGTTTGTGATCACAGCGGATCCTGTAAGGATTACAGAAGATGCGTTGGAGGCTATTATTAAAGAGATTACAATACTTGAGAACTGCTATTATCTTTTGAGAAATGAGAGGCAGAAATATATACTTTCATCAGACAGGATGAATGATATTGAGGCTGGTCTTGTGGGAAAATTTTCAGCTATCAGCATGAATCTGCCAAAGGCGACACCAGATGACCTGAGGGAGTGGCTCTACGCCTTAAGCACAAAGTTTGGCGAGATAGCTGGCATATCTGAGGAGGTCAGGCACTATTCATCTGATACAGGAAGCAGGATAGAGTTGATAAGGAATATCTTAAAGGAATGGGGAGAAATGCCTATAGAAGGAAGGAACTCTCTTAACAGATTCTATCTCTCCGCAACAGTATCCCTTGGAGATGATTATCAGAGGCTCTCAAGGCGAATAGACGGCTTAAGGCGGGAGATGATAGATTTAATGACTAATCTAAGGACAAAGGTTGATTTGAATATTCAGGAGCAGAGTCTGGAGCTTCAAAAGAGCGTGGATGAGACTACAAAGACACAGGTGAAGCTGCAGAGGACTGTTGAAGGGCTCTCTGTTATTATCCTTTCATATTATATAGTCAGCATAGCTAAATTTGTATTTGACGGTCTGAAGTCCGGAGGTCTTATTGATATGTCAACATCAGTTCTGACAGCTATTTTTGTGCCAATTGCAATATTAATCAGCCTGCTTCTTACCAAAGAGGTGAAGGAGTGGCGGGCTAAAAAGAAGGAGAAGAAATAAATTGGGTCTGATTGACAAAATAAAATTTGATAATAATGGTCTGATACCGGCAATCATTCAGGATTATAAGGATAATACCATACTCATGGTTGCCTTTATGAATAGAGAGGCAGTTCAAAAAACATTGGACACAGGACTTACACATTTCTGGAGCCGCTCAAGGCAGAAGCTCTGGCAGAAGGGCGAGACCTCTAAGAATATTCAGAAGGTTAAGGATATTTTTATTGACTGCGATACTGATACGCTCTTAATCAAGGTTGAGCAGACAGGCCCTGCGTGCCATACAAACAAGAGAACATGCTTTTACAGAAGATTCAATGAAAAAATGGATGAAATAAAAGACACAGAGCTCTCCTCTGATATGCTGAAAAAGGTCTTTGAAATAATTATGGAGAGGAAGTCAAATCCAAAAGAGGGCTCCTATGTTGCATCCCT
>ERZ1292623.763-Hain-H51-01um-R1-763-length-32975-cov-5_pt1 | contig 32975 bp, 34 predicted proteins | sample MGYA00564398_ERZ1292623 | MGnify/ENA primary metagenome ERZ1292623 (study PRJEB36523, sample SAMEA6512633) | groundwater metagenome | collected 2019-01-07 | study: AquaDiva: Metagenomics assemblies of 32 groundwater samples
TTAAAAAATTAATCAGCAAGAATACGCATGTATTAGTAATTAATACACACATTATACCACATATTACACGTGTTTCTCTCTGGCAACCTCGACTAGAATCTTCTTTACTTTTTCCAGAGTTCCTGGCTCATTTACAGATATCCTTCCCCACTTAGTCGCCTTGCCGCTAAGTAACCTAATTGAATCTGTGAACAAATCTGATTTTGACAAGAACACATATTCTTTTTTAGTTTTGAAACCTTGATCGTGCTTCTCTAATTCTTGACGTACTATTTCGTAATCCCTGACAGGATCATCACTTTCGGCTGACACAAGATGAAATAGGACTTTAGTTCTGGCTATGTGCCGCAAAAACTTTGTGCCCAAACCCCTACCCTCACTTGCCCCCTCAATTAAGCCCGGAATATCTGCCAGTATCAAATCGTAGTAAGCACCAAGATTGGGCTCGAGGGTCGTGAATGGGTAGTTAGCCACTTTGGCCTGCGCGCGAGTGAGAGCATTAAGCAAACTTGACTTACCTGCATTGGGTAAGCCAACGAAGCCGACATCCGCAATCAAGCGCAATTCAAGCCTGAAAGTGAAAGCATCGCCTTGTAGTCCCGGTTGTGATTCTTTGGGCGAAGTGTTCGTTGATGAGCGATATAGAAAGTTGCCCTTACCACCACGGCCACCCTTCGCAATCAGCAATCTCTCACCGATCTTGAGAATCTCGCGATCAGCGCCTGTGTCAACATTGTGAGCAATCGTGCCCACTGGCACTTTGAGCGTAAGTTCATCGCCACGATCTCCGTCTCTGAACTGACTGCGGCCTTCGCGACCATTCTCGGCCGCAACTTCTTTCTTGTATCGATAAGCTTCGAGTGCGCCAATGTCAGAAACTCCCTCAAGATAGACATCACCCCCGTGTCCACCCGAGCCACCTGTCGGGCCCAGAGCCATCTTAACTTTCTGGAAAGCAACCGACCCCGGCCCACCATTCCCAGCCCGAACGCGTATTGTAACGTCATCAACTAGCATGATTTAATCATAGCACAATTATCAAACACACGCTGACTTGACTTTGTCAATTGTTTTTGCTAGGTTTTCATCAGTAGTACACAACACGACTAAGGGAAAGGAGAATGAGATGAAGCAGACTCAAATCCAAACGCAAATCACCGAAGCCGCGCTAGTGCGACAAGGTGACTCAACGATTCTCGAAGGCGAGGTGCCTGTCATCCCTGTCGACGTATACGACCTAGTGCAGGTAGGTGAGGTCGTCAACTTTCTACGTTCGGGGTGTCCGGGAGTTCAGGTCCCTGTTGGCAACGCAAGGTCCGCACTTGAAGGAAAAGACGATGCTGAGGGACTCCGAGAATCACTCGGAAAGTTCGCCCTCCCAGACGAAAAATTCATCGTCACTCAGAGCAACAAGGAGGTGGTCCTAGTAACTCGAGAGAAGTAGTGAAGCATAATGCCCCGTGTGATCCCTTTAAAAGAAGGTCGCCTCCACGGGGCCTTCGCATTTTATATTTAGTGGAGAAGGGGTGCTTTATGATACGATTAATGTGTGAAAAAAGACTTTGATTCGTGGAATAACGAGAAGAAACGAATCCATAATGAAGCTCGCATAGTGTATGTCCACTCGCGAGAAATTTGGTGGTGTGCACTTGGAGTGAATGTGGGTGCGGAGGTGGATGGAAAAAATAATAATTTTGAACGACCGGTATTGGTAGTACGGGTTTACAACAAAGAAACTTTTCTCGCCTTACCCATAACCAGTATCGAGAAAACAGACAAATTTCACTGCCCCGTGGAAACTCGCATTGGAACAGTGTGGGTCAAGTTAACTCAAGCAAAGGTTTTAAGTACTCACCGAGTCATAAGGAAACTAGACTTACTGCCAGAGAATGAGCTCAAGAAAGTTAAGGATAGACTGAAAGACTTTATATAAACATCGATCCCGCCTTGCGGCGGGATCTCGGAGGCCTAAGCCATAATATCAAAAGTATAACTAGTATACAGGATAACAAATGAAAGTCAAGCGACTTACTAACAGCTTATAAACTAGGGACGACCTAACGCGTGAGGATTGTGAGAAGTTTAGAGAGTGACATTGTGGCTACGCCTACTACGCTGTCGCCGCCGCCGTAGTAAATGAAAAGTGTGTCTTTATCTTGAGTAAGACCACAGGGGAAGACTACGTTGCCCACTTGGCCGTTCTTTTCGTATAGCTCACTCGGTTCAAGGATTGGCGCGGCTGTGCGGGCTATTACTGCTGTTGGATCTTTGAGCGATAGGAGCACTGCGCCCACTCGATACGTGCCGTGTATACTAATGCCGTGGTAGAGCGCGAGCCAGCCGGATTTTGTCTTGATGGGTGGCGCGGCTAGGCCAACTTTGCGACAATCCCACATGCCTGGTCTGGGGGCGAGCACCTGTAATCTGTTTGAAACTTTTCCCAATTTTGCGAAATCAAGAGTTTTGATTTTATCAGCGTACACTATGCCGTCTATTCTGTGATAGAAAATATAATTGCCTTTCACTTTCTCTGGCAAGAAGGCCGCATCTTTGTCATCTATGCTCTCGGTTGTAATCACGGCAGGCTCACTCCAATCCCATTTTTTATTAAGAAAATCTGTCGTTGATATTGAGCTTACGGCCACGGCCGGTGACTTAATGCCATTATATGCCGTGTAGCAGAGATAGAGCCGCTTGCCGATCTCGGTGATCCGCGGATCCTCACAACCAGAGTTACCACCGGCCACGCCTTTATTTTCAAAGTCAGCTCTGGGCACATAAATTGGTTCAGGCAATCGCTCGCTCACAGATAATCCATTCTGACTTTGCACATAACCAATTGTTGACGTATTATCGTCACTCATAGCGCGGTAAAGTATGTGTGTTTTGCCAGCTAATTTAATCGCGGCAGGATTAAATGTAGCTTTGCTCTCCCACTTATGATGTAAAATAGGGCTGATTATGGGATTGTCTACGAAACGCGTGGCGAACTTGTTGCGCGTTTCGACGCGCATCCCCGCCACCAAATCGCGCACATCAATCTCGGCCTGGCAACAAGTTGTATCAGTAGCGCCATAATAAATCTGAAGCGTGTGATTATTTAGAAGTGCGCCGGAGGGAAAAGTAATATTAGGAACGTGGCCATACTTCTCGTAAGTTTCTTCTGGGGCCATTATGGGTCCGTGAGTATGACCGATTATTTTGCTCGGATTATCCTTATCAAGCAGGAGAGCTTCAATGCCAAAGATCACTCCGGACGTACCGTACTCTTGTATATGCGAATAGACAACGAGCCAACCCTCGGGTAGCTCGATCGGAGCGGCACCCACTTCAATTTGATCTCGATCAGTACGGCGCGGGTTAATTGAATACTTGTCTATCTCATTGTGCCATGTTCGCCAATACTCTTCACTCCAAAGATCTTCGATCCGACCGAGCATGGCAAAGGACATGCGCGCAGGTGGCGAATCGGTGTGGGCCGAAAGAAGTACCACAATTTTACCGCTAATTCGCCGCGGGAAAAGCACCATAGCCTTAGCATTGAACGGAGTAACTAAGTGCCGCTCACGCACACTCTTAAGATCATCGCTCACAGCTACAGCCACGCGGATACCTTCGGCATTAAATGGGTAAGTGCCTAGAGCTGTGTAGAAAATATAATATTTACCCTCGAAATAAGAGATTCGTGGATCTTCACAGCCATACCGCTCCCAATCTTGTTCCGGCATGATGAACTGCTCACGAGTGTTCTCCTTGAAATGCGCGCCATCAGTGCTCGTGGCATGACCGATGGTTGAGAGAGCTACATGTCGATCTCCTATCACAACCGGATCGCCCATAGCACGGTAAAACGCGTGCAGAGTCCTGCCTTTCCACATGGGTGACCAATTGAACGTAGACTCGCCCTCCCAAGGGTGAGTGGTAATTGGATTAATAATCGGGTTGTGGATCGAGCGTTTAACTATGAACATATTTCATTCAGGACGCCGGTAGGGTCTTGTCTACGGCGAAGACAACATGCTCGTTCTTCATCAATTTTTTCATGAAATTATCGAGTTTGGTGTGAGCCATGGCTACATATTTATCACCACCACCGTAATATATGAAGAGTGTGCCATCTTTGACCACCGCTCCATTGGCATAGACTATCCCCGGCTTCCAATCATTCTCATACCATTCATTTGGTTCTATTAATGGATAGGCTGATCTGTACAAAACACGAGTGGGATCATTTAAATCGAGCAAAACTGCGCCTACTTTATAACGCCCTGGGTCATCTTTATCCATGGCATGATAGAAAAGTAACCAGCCATCATCTGTCTTAATTGGTGGAGCGGCGGCGCTACGGGTGCGACTATGCCATGCTACTACGTGATCAGGCAATGTATGCACGTCAGGCGCTTGCCCTTGATTGGGAGTGAGCCACTGATCGAGGCGATCAACGAAGGCAATGTGCACCCGAGTTGGATCGCCGAGATCAATATTGTGCAAAAGAGCGAACTTGCCATTGAATTTTTCTGGGAAGAGCACCCAATTCTTCTGTCTGTCACCCGGACGCGAGAGATACGAGAAGTTGGTCCAATTCCAATTACCCTGTTCGAAATCGCGTTCATCAATCGAGGCATAGGCCACGCGCATTGAATCCCAGCCATTGAACATATTGAATGTCAGATATATGCGACCATCAATTTTGACTGCCCGTGGATCCTCACAACCACCCCAACCGCCGCCGGACGCATATAACACTCTGTCATATTTGAGCTCGGGTCTCGCAGGTGACGTATACGGGTAGTGACGAATAATTGAACCCACGTCTTCAGCGGTGAATACCGGATAGAGTGAACGCTTGTCGAAATTTATACCATCAACACTCGAGGCATGACCGATACGCGAGACGCCATCAGGCCCAAGTGCGCGATAAAATAGATGCACACGGCCATGATGCACAATCGCCCCGGGATTAAAAACAGCGGCAGATTCCCAAATGGATGTGGGATTAGGTCCCATTATGGGGTTACCCTTATGTTTATTTAAAACTTTAGGATATTTACGCTTTTTTACTACTCTCTTTTTTGCAGATTTCTTTTTAATTACTTTTTCCTTAACTAACTTTTTCTTTGCAGGTCTTCTGACATTTTTTTTAGAAACTCTTTTAACAGTCTTTTCACTAGCTACTTCCCTAACTATCTTTTTAACTTTCTTCTTGCGTTTATGTTCTGCCATATTTGTCTTCTATTCTGACAATATCGCCCTCATCAAATTTACCCCTCGAGATTTCCAGAATCCTAACATCATCTTTCGGTGCCTCAATCCTATGTACCACCCCCACAAGAGCTACGAATTCATCTCCGGGATTACCTTGCATAACTTTCTCGCCAATAGTGACAGAAGGATGGCCAGATAAAATATGCCAGAATTCTCCTCGGTGTTCATGCACCTGTAAACTAAACTCCTGACCCTTCACAATCTGCAAAATCTTGACAGTTGCCGGCTCATTGAGAGCAAACTCACGAAACTCTCCCCAGGGACGCTTTTCGGTGAATGGCATCATCCCGTTAGAAGTAAACATCTATTTTTTGTAAATATAACATTGTATTGTGATATCTCTGCAACATACTTCTAACGGGATCATCATGAATCTTCATTATGCTCCAATAGTTCCCCAATTACTCTTAATGTATCCACAGGCCCCAAAACGGCTATGCACTCGATCCCAGCGCGTTTGGCCAGATAATCATTCCCTCCCTCAAACAAGGCATCTCCCACATAAATCATGTCATTTTTAGGGATGTGCAGATGGTCAGATAGCTGATCGATGGCAAAGGCCTTGTTGATGCCTTTCTTAGTAATATCCACAGACGTGGCACCCCCTACTGTAATTTCAAACTCTGGCACACGCGCTTCAAGAGCACTCGCAAGTGCTAAGCGCTTACTGCGATCCGGGTCCCATGCTTTCTTTAGTTCAACCGGCGCACTCTGGCCCAATGCCGAGAAAGTAATCTCGCTTCCCCTATCTTCTGTCAGCTCGCCAAATATTTTCTCGGGCCTATTTTCTAATTTATCAGAGCCAAGCTCACTTAAAGATTCTTTAAGTGCATCCTTGATGCGTATCTTCTCAAGATCAGTTAAATAAATATTGTAAACGCTTTTCCATTCATGATCGAGATTACTATAAACAAACATTTCAGAACCGTTAGTCGGCAGTAGTATCAAATTGCTCAATAACTTATCCGGACACGCTAAGTGCGCAATGAATTGCTTCTTGTATTGCGGCAGTGAGCCGCCAGAGATAACAGCCACCTTTGTTTTACTAAGTAGGTCGCAAAGAGCGCTTGATACGTCGGCAGTGAGATTAGCCTTGCTCTCTGTGAGTGTTCCGTCAAGATCAAATATGACTAACTTACGCATGAATAATTAAAGTGATTTTAATCTAAATATTCGTGAAGCAACTAGAGCCACAACAATGCCCAAAACTGCCCCAGATAATATGTCAGCGTAATCATGCACGTGAGCAAGCACTCGCGAGATTGATAGAATCGCGGCAAGTGCATAGAAGCAAATTCCCCAGCGCTTGTTCATGATAAATACAGAAGTGGCAAGTGAGAAAAAGAAAGTTGCATGCCCAGAAGGGAAAGCGTAACCGGTTGCATCAATAAGTGTGAGCAAGTTATCCGGCCGTGCCTTGGCAAAAAAATTCTTGAGTATAGTCCCAAAAACAAACCGCGTAATAAGAGCCGTACCCAAAGTGTGGAGGAGTAATTTTCGCCGATCAGTATTAACTTGCTCCAACCACCAATAAAAAAACAAAATTATAAAAACAACAGGCACCCAACTAGCCCCGAAAACAATCAGCCAACTCATGACTGTAATTGTAGCACGGGATCCGGACATGGGTTGCACCCAAAATCTTGCATCTTCTGTCAAGCTATGATACACTTAGTCCAGATAGGCAACCCTAAGCCTAAAAACAAGGAGGAATTGGGAATGAAGAATCTGACAATAGCAATCGCTCTCATCTTCATCACAATGTGCTGCGCAATCGCGACCGTTCACTTCATCGACCCAAAGACGGTGATGGTGGAATGCTGGCTCCCAGACAGTTACATCGTCGTCAACGCACTCTCGGATGTGGCCGGGAACTACAGTACAGTGAAGAGCGTTTCTCTGTCCGGCACGGCGGTCAGTATGGAGCTCGATCAGTTTAAAGCCGCGTTCGCTAGCGAACCTATTGAGATGATTATGACGACCAGAGGCACAGTCTTCTATCTCTGCAAGAAGGATGGGCACCTCTACAGTGCCACCAAACACCTGTATTGGCCTCCCACCAAAACTGCGAGAACAGTTTACTTCGCCGAGAAGGGTGTGCTGTATGGAGTAACACCTGACTACTATGGAGCCTTCATTCTTACTGTTCTTACGGTACTCTTTGGAATCCTTATGTGGAGATCCTTCGACCACGTCGGATGACGAGGAACATCCGGGCCCACTGACTTCGGTCAGTGGGCCCGTCGACTTATTAATAACCCGCCGGGGGAGGAACTTTTTTACCTAAGTGTTTGAGTTTTAGTTTTGCCACATCAGCGAGGAGCTTGTCTGTATACTCCTCAAGCTCTAATTTCCTATCGTCAGGAAGCGGGAAGAGGATGTGTTCAAGAGTCTTGCTAAAATCATTCTTAAATTTAGTATTGAGATCTTTCCAAGCAATATTTTTCAGTAAATCTCCCAGCTCCTGCTTGTATTCCAAAACGTCAGTAGCAAGCAAGTAAGCGATAGCCGGGTAACCCAGATAGCCTTTCCAATATGAGCCGTTATCGTTAGTCATGATAGCGTTTTCACTTGCATCATAATTAACCTCATAGAACTTATTCCCACTTGATGAGTAAACCTTGGCGCTATCCCCCGCCAAGTGCACGCGACTATCAGCTACTGCGCCCAGCGCCTCATACACCTTAATAATCGGCGGAATCTTCCAGTAAGTCATAAGCTTATTCTAATGTTCTCAAGAACTTCAGCACTCTGAGCCCGCGGGAAGTCAACTTATGGCGAATACTTTTGCCGTCGGAACGCTTCATCAACAATCCAGGAATGGTAAGTCGACGGATATGGTCGGCTGCCGTTTTGAAATTAATATCCAAACCCTCTGCCACCTCATTTACAGACATTTCCGGACACCTATGAAGAAGTTCGAGTATCTGAATCCGACGGTGATTTGCAAACCCTCTTACTAATCTTTCCAAAACCCTATAATTCTCAATCCTCTTGTTGGGCATGTCGTTAGCTTAGCATATTCTGGTGTTCTTGAGAACATTAGCTCACAGAATGCAAGGTCGTCTTGCCGGTTGGACTGTCCCAGTTGGTATAGCGCCACCATGCGGGCTCGAAGACAAAGAGGAGTTGATCAGCTAGCTTATCCCGCTTTTTAGGGTACTTGGCGAGATACACCTTGTTAAATATTTCCTTCTCATTTTCCTTAAGCACTCTCACCATGCCATCTAACTGAAGCGGGCGTACAGGCTTCTCTTCGCTTGTGCCAACTACAAATGTGGCTCTTGCTTTGCCGTTTTTGTGTAAGGGCTCGGCTTTGCGATACTCGGGGCTAGTCTCAAAATAGAAAACAAGCGGATCATTTGTGTGAGCGAAATGCACAGTTGCCCCGTGAGGAGAACCGTCGAGCATCTCCACTGCCAACACCCCAACTCTTTGTGAATCTAAATATTTAAGAATTTCTTTTGAGATACCCATAACTGCGGGACTTGGAGTCGAACCAAAATTTACTGCTTCAAAGGCAGTCGTCCTACCGTTAGACGATCCCGCAAACGTTCACATATTAACACAAACACTACCACTATTTAGGATACAAGCCAGGCGAGGGCTTCTTCTTTGGTTTTGAAGAATTTGAAATTGTCTCGGAGGGCAAGACCTATAATTGTCTCGCCTACGAGTGTGGCCTTGGGGCTGGCACCGAAAACGGCTGTCTTCTCTATGTAATCTCTATTGTGACTGACCAGATTTACCATCGGACTCACTGCCCCAGAATCATAATTATCACTGAACTCACTTACATCAACCAAGGCGCGCAATTTCTTGCCTTGTTTGCCAAACGCATTTTCTATTTCTTTCTCGATCAATACAATCTCCTCATTCAATTTCTCTACCTCCGGGCCAGTGAGATCTCCGGCAATCTTGATCACGGCAATCCCCTCTTCGTTAATGTTTATAGATAATGGTTGGGACATACGAAATCCTAAGATTCTATCTTAACACAATAGAAGTCAAAAGATAAAAAACCCCCACTTCTTTAAGTGGGGGTTTTGTTTCTTGGGGAAAATGACGAGAAAGAAGTCCGCTTCTTTCTCGCTCGCGCAAGGGTCACACTGCGTGCAGGGTGCACTGTCCACGCAGTTCCATGCATATAATCGCTTGACGTGTGCGTACAGCCAGTGTGCGTCTCGCGACCAGGGACAGGGATTGCCTGAAGGTCCCCTGCGCTTTGTAGAACTCCTCACCCAAGCTCGTCCCGCTAATCTGGGGCGCATGCTCATACGGATCAAAGGTGAAGGATGCCTCACACCTGTCAAACAAGGCTCCCATCTATTCTCTGGTATTATTCTATCATAGTCATAGGGCCTTTGTCAAGTAGGCTATTTTAGTGAGGCTAGATCGTTCTTTTTGAGGATGTTTAAGAAGGCTAGGTCGGGGTGGTCTTGTAGATGCTTGCCCAAGAACTGACCTACGCTTTTGTGTGGGAAGATCACGTAGCTTGCTCCTGCTTTGTACAGGAATTTAGCTTCTTGATCAGTTTCGGCTCGCACTATCACCTTCCCCATAGCCCTTGCCCTGGACAGCAACTCGAGTAATCCTAAGTTGTCCTCAAAATCTGGTGAGGTTGAGATGATAAGTTTAGATTCTGTTATTCCGGATGCTTCAAAAATATCTTCGTCAGTGATATTGCCAAGTAAGCATGTATAGCCAGAGGCTCTGCGCTCTTTGATCTTATCGGGGTCAAAATCTACGATCAGCACTTCTTCTTTCGATAAGTGACGCAGGATAGACTCGCCTGTTCTATGCGCTCCTATCAAGATAATCGGCATATGGTAGCCCGAGTCCGGAATATTATTTTCTATCAACTTTTTGCGTTCTAGATATCTAAGCGCTGGATCAATAACTTTTGCTATTTTCTTTGCATGTAAAACAAGATAAGTAGAAGCAAGTATAGTGATCACAGCCACGGCACTCACCAAGGCCACTGCTCGCTCGTCCACGTGGCCGATCTTTAGGCCTAGAGCTATTAGAATAAGCGAGAATTCAGAAACTTGTGCGACAGTCACGCCAGCCGCGAAACTTGTACTACGCCTATAACCTAGCACACTCATGATTAAGAACACTATTAAGGGATTGCCTATTAAAACAAACATAGATAATGCCAGCACCGGCCAGGCGATATTAGCGAAATTATATTGGAAGAGCGAGGCACCCAATATTACGAAGAAGACTAGAATAAAGAAGTCGCGCAGAGGTTTGATCTTGCTTGTGATAGCAAAATGTTCTGACGAATTGGAGAGTGCGATGCCCGCCAAGAAGCCGCCAATTACGATCGAGAATCCCAATTGTTCAGCAAACGCGGCAACGAGCAATGCCCATGCAATCGAAACCAAAAATAACAACTCTCCAGATCTAGCCAGCCTGTCAAAGATAATAGGAAATACGCGGCGACCCAACCAGAGCATAGCAACAAACAATGCCACACCCTTAATCAACACAAATAATAAGTTCCAAACAGAAAAGACTTGACCTGAACTAATACTTGAAAGTATTACCAGAAGCAAAATAGCAATCACGTCTTGCACAAGCATGAAGCCGATCACGATCTTGCCGTAGAGACTTTGCAAATCTTTCTTCTCGCTCAAAAGTTTGATAATAATAATCGTGCTTGAGAAAGTTAAACACAATGCAATATAAAGGGCAGGCAATGCGGCAAAGTCAAATGCTCTGACAATTACGTAGCCAATAACAGCCGTGAACAGAATTTGACCAATGCCGATAATTATCGAAGAGCGACCCACCAGACGCAAACTTGAATAATTCACTTCAAGTCCTACAAGAAATAATAAGAAAGTGATGCCGAGATCAGCGAAAATCTGATAAGTATCTGGTCGAACGAGATCGAAGAAGCCCAAATACGCGACCAGTGCGCCCGTGGCCATGTAAGCAACGAGAATTGGCTGGCGCAAGAATCTGGCCACTACGCCCAAGAGGGCGGCAATGAGCAAAACAACAGAGAGTTCTAATATGCCTACTGACATAGATCTATCACAGCTAATTCTAAGGGCAGGGTGGGAATATATGCGTAACCAATATCATTATATGCGTTCAAGAATGCCCGTAAAATATTGGGTAATTTTTTAGCCTGATCTGTTGTTATACTTGTTTTACTATCTCTGTCTTTCACAAGATCTGGCGCTAGACTCGCAAGCATGTGCTCTCTGGCAAGTTTAAGCACAAGTTTAGTGAAAACTCGCATATCTAGATTTGTTTCTCGTGCCTTCTCTAATATTTTCAAACTATCTTCAGTATTACTTGCCAAGATTCCTGATAGAAACTTTTCAACTAATTCAGATTTTGGCGCGCCCGTCACTGCCTCAACCTCATTTACTTCTATAATTTTATTTTTTGAAATAGTGAGTATTTTTTCTAGAATTGTGAGGGCGTCTCTGAACGAGCCCTCTGATAAGAGCGCGATCAGATCAAGCGAATCTTTTTCTATTTTATATCCCTCTTTTTTCACTATTCCACTTAAAACTTCGATTATTTCCTCATTGCTTGGCTTTTTAAAAACAAAGTTCTGGCAACGTGAAATAATAGTATCAGGAATCTTGTAGCTCTCTGTAGTAGCAAGAATGAAGATCACATGTGGAGGCGGCTCTTCGAGTGTCTTGAGCAAAGCATTGAATGCTGACTTCGAAAGCATATGCACTTCGTCAATTATGTAAACTTTGTACTTAGACTGAAATGGTAGAGTGCGCACGGCCTCACGCAGTTCCCTCACCTCATCAACGCCATTATTCGAGGCTCCGTCTATCTCATACAAATCAACTGGACTTGTGCCAATTAATTTTGCAAAAATGCGTGCCACTGATGTCTTACCCGTACCCCGCGAACCCGAAAATAAGTAAGCATGCGAAATTTTATTATTTTCAACCGCCGCCTCTAAAACCTTCACAACCTGCGACTGTCCCACAACAGTCTTAAAGCTACTTGGCCGATACTTCCGATAAAGCGCTAAATTTGACTCCATACATAAAAAGTATAACATGACCTCGGAGGTGACGAGTGCCGTCACAATCGAACTTGAAGGACCTTGAAGCAACAAGAAATAGCCAACGGAGGGAGCTACTCGAGCTCTTGCGTCGCCGCTCGGTTCTTCACGGTGACTTCCAGCTAGCGGGCGGAACGCGGTCAAGCGTGTACCTAGACGCAAGGAGAACCACCCTGTCGTCTGATGGTATGCCACTAGTCGGTTCGCTCGGTCTGCAATTCATTGACACACTAGGTTGGCGACCGGAACTAGTGGGCGGACCCACGGCCGGTGCCAATCCCATCGCGATCGCCATGATGATGACGGCTGTTCAGAAGGGTCGTCCCTTGGGTGCGTTCATCGTCCTCAAGGACGCCAACCCAGAAACAGGATCGTGCATCGAGGGCCCCTATCGGTCCGGTGCGCGGGTAGTGGTGGTTGAGGATACCGTCACAAGCGGCAAAAGTCTCTTGAAGGCGATCGAAACTTTGGTCACCGCCGACGCCGTTGTGCTTGGCGTACTTGCCCTCATTGACCGCGAGCAAGGCGGGATGGAGGCCATTACCCGAGCTGGCTACAACTTCGCATCGATCTTCACACTCTCGGAGCTGTTGGCTACATGAGGCTCCAACGATAAAGGGCCCGACTTCCGCGAAAGCGCGGAGGCCGGGCCCATTCCAATTGCGTGAATCACGTGGGTTCGTCCAGAGACGGCTCGAGGAGGAAGTTCTCCTCGACTGGAGTGATGAAACAGCGAACCGAGCCCCTCCCGACCGCATCACCCAGCCAGACACCTTGCCACGAACCGTCAGGCTGTTTGGTCAGATCGTAATCGATCGTGTCCCGACGGCTGAGGTACTGCTTGCGGAACGTGAGCCTGTCCGGGTTTGCGACGTTAAGGTGTCGAACCGCTGAGACCCCGAACTCGTCCATGATGGTGCCTTCGTCACGTACTTCGAGAAGTTCAAGAGGCCAAGCGAAGAGCACGCCCGAGAACAGACAGGTTTCGAGTCGCTGACGAAATACAGCGACCGTACCTTCCCCGGGAACCACATAGAGACCCATGCTTTCTCTGTGTTGCCAGAAGAGCCCATGAACCAAAAGAACTCTCGCCACCTTTCACCTCCACTTTCCGAAACAATCCTACTCCTCTGAAAAGTTTTTTACAACACGTACCACGTCAGACGCAGAATTCGTCAACATCAGGGCTACTTTTAGTTCGTGGGCATGGGGATGGCCACTCACATATGCGCCAAAGAATTTGCGCATTAAGGCAAAATTCTTCCCCACTCCGCCAAGGCTTCGCGGGGCGAACATTTCTTCAAATAACTGACAGTGGTGGATCATAACTCGGAAGACTTCAGGCCAGTCGGGTTTTGGTTTACCTGTGTAGAGCCATGGGTTACCAAAGATTGCACGACCTAACATCACGCCATCAAGATTATTTTCATTCGCCTTCTCTCGTGCGTCACCCAGATCCTCCACGTCGCCATTGGCTATAAACTTAACTTGGTTACCCGACCTCCAAGTGGAGTTCGGGTAACCTAAAAATTCCCAGTGGGCGGGGACTTTGCTCATTTCTTTGCGCGTACGCAAGTGCACAGTCAAGGCTGAAATAGGAGATGAGATAAGAGTTTCGAGCCAGTTATAATCTATCTCGTTATAGCCCAAGCGAGTTTTAATAGAAACTGGCAAGCCTCCCGCGCCATCTAGGGCCGCATCTATTAGCCCAAGGGCAAGTTTGGGATTCTTGATTAGAGCCGCTCCTGCGCCTTGTTTCTCAACTTTTTTATCCGGGCAACCCATGTTTATATCTATGCCATCAAATCCTAAATTTTTACACAAAATTGCCGCTTTATTTATGTTTTCTGGGTGAGAGCCGAATATTTGCGCAACTATTGGCCGCTCGAGTTCAGAATATTTAAGATTAATGAGAAGCTTCTCTCTCCCCTTCTCATGCGCCAAACCATCAGCCGAAGTGAACTCAGTGAAAAAAACATCTGGTTTGGCAATCTCGGCCACCACGCGCCGAAAAACACAGTCTGTGACGTCTGCCATGGGCGCTAATATGAAAAATGGCTTAGGAAGTTGTTTCCAAAAGTTTTGCACTTTGCGTTTTGAATTTTGAGTTACTTAAAATACACGTTTGTGAGAATATAGTCAATGATAGATTGTGACACTTCATATTTAACACCCATCTCACTATCCGTGCCCAGCAATATCACTACAACTGGACGCAATGTGTCGCCTGCAAGTGGTAGGGCGAAAACTGATACAAGCGTACCCTTTGCTTCTGGGGTATACCCAGACTTGCCTCCAATATAGTTTGGATGACGCTCTTGGACAAAAAGATTATTGTTCTGCCAACTATTTTTGTCTGTATCTTTGTTCGGGACAATCGTGAGATCGAACAATTCCGGTGTGTTTTTATAGATATATTGTGTAAGCTTAAGCAGGTCACTCGCGCTCGAAACGTTCTTGGGTGAGATACCCGACGGATCTGAATAGCGCGTGTGCGTCATACCCAAACTTACAGCAAAGTTGTTCATATCTTGTATGAAAGTCCTCCTCCCGAAAAATTTTGTGATTTTTTCAGCTGTCTGGTTACTTGATTCAAGTAAGAGCGGGTAAAGTAGTTCTGTGTCTTCTAATTTATTATTTAAAGCAACAACAGCAGTTGTAAGTTTGGTGACAGATGCAATTGGGAATGCCTTATCTGGCGCCTTTTGGATTAACACATCGCCCGTCAGAAGATCCGCCACTATATAAGCACGTGCTTCAATTCTGGGCGGAGCGGGAGCATCTGCTCGCAGATAATAAGTACTCTTACTCTCTGAACTATATGCGCTAGCTGTTTGGAAAACACTTGAGTTATATAGAACTGTTGAGTTAGTTACAGCGAAATAACCAAAAATAAATACTGCTATACCCACAATTATACGCAATTTTAGTGAGACCATTTGTAGTAAATTTTATTGCCAAATCGCATGTCAATATATTCTAAATCATTCAAATTTTTATCTTTCAATGTGTCGGCTAATAGGATAGCAGAAAAGTTTTTGATTAAATTATCGGCGTTCTCCCCTGCTTCATATATTATATACCAATTAGCACCAGCATCACCATCAATACTAATTTTGACATCAGGACTATCTACGTAATTCACTTCGTTCGCGATTAACCCCTTATTTTCAAGAAAGCTTAAGAAAGCGTAACAATTATCATCTTTCTGACACCAAAAATATTGCTCCGGATACTCAATAACCTCTACCTTCAACTCATCATTTTTGAGAGAAAATGTAACGTCTTTAATATTCGGCAATTCTGTTTTTATCTTATTTTTTATTCTTTCTTTAGGATAAACAAATTTGTTGGCTTTTGGGAAAATTCCCAAATAACTACCCGCCAGTTGCTGGTCTACAATATTTTTAATTTCGCTATAATTACCCGTCTCAACTTGCGTGATCAAATAATCATCGTTCCGTAAAAAAAAGTTTAAAGCAAAAAAAATCGTGATAATAAATAGAGACAATAACAAAGCCCCTGCAATCCGCCTTCGCTCTCTAACTTTCGACTTAACTCGCATATTAGCTTTTAGATCAAGACAGAACTTCTTTGTTCATGTACGGCACTAAAACCTTAGGAACTCTGACAGAACCGTCACTATTTTGAAAATTCTCTAAAATAGAAACTAATATCCTGGGTGTGGGCACAGCAGTTGAATTGAGTGAGTGAGCGTAACGCATCTTACCTGCTTCGTCTCTATATCTAATATTCATGCGTCTGGTCTGGAAATCATGGAAATATGAAGCTGAACTGATCTCACGATACTTACCCTCACTTGGCACCCAGAGTTCAATATCATATTTTTTTACCTGCCCCAGTCCCAGATCACCACCGCAATTGACTACGGTGTGATACGGAAGATCGAGTGACTCCATGAATTCTTCGGTATTCCTATTCAACAATTCATGATATTTAACAGATTCTTCATGACTCGCTTCGCAAATAATCACCTGCTCAAGTTTATAAAATTCATGCACTCTAATTAGTCCCTTAGTATCTTTGCCATGCGCCCCAGCCTCGCGCCTGAAGCAGGGCGAAAACGAGAGAACCTTCTGCGGTAATTTGCCTTTATCAAGTGTATCTCCTGCAAAGTATCCCATGGTGCCGACTTCAGCAGTACCCGCCAGATATTCGCCATCTTGCGTTTTGTATAGATCCTCCTCACCTTGTGGCAAGAAGCCTGTTCCCAACAAGTTCTCTTTGCGCACGAGTGATGGCACGATCATAGGCGTCATCCCCTTGTCAACAAAAAATTTCATGCCGTACTGCCAGGTGGCAAAAGACAACTTAGCCATATCCCCTTTCAAAAAATACCCCCTAAATCCCGCAACTTTTGCGCCCCTTTCAAAATCAGCCCAGTCGTGCGCGAGCAATAGATCAATGTGACTCTTGGGGGTAAATTCAAATTTTGGAATCTCACCCCACTTCTTCACTTCAACATTCTCGCTATCATCCTTGCCCTCGGGCACTGACATGTCCGGAATGTTAGGCACTTGGAGCATCAGGCTCTGCCAGCGCTTCATCACCTCCCCCAACTCCTCTTCTTTAACCTTAAGCGCCTCTTTGACCCGCTTCATGCCAGTAACTAGTGCGCCCTTGTCTTCTTCCGGCTTAATCATTTTCTCATTCGCATCGTTCTGCTCTTTACGCAAGACTTCAACCTCGCTCAAGATTTTAAGCCGCGCCTCTTCAATGGTCAGTAATTCTTCAACTCTGAAATCAACAAGCTTCTTGCGAGCCGCCTCACGCAATAGATCCACATTCTCCTTAATAAACTTGATATCCAGCATGGGAGAATTATATCTCCCCCTGCCCCCTCTTACAATCAAGAGGGGGTGAAAAGAACGGGTAGTTGCCATTTTTATGCAAGAGGGGTTTTGGGAAGATACGTCATGATTTTAGAGATTGTCGCCCCTAACCTACTTTCCACCTCTTCGTTTTTGAATCTCAAAACTATTATGTCGTGCTCTTTGAGATAAGCATCGCGGTCTTGATCATAAAGTTTATTCTCTTTTTCCTGGTGTAATTCTCCATCAAGCTCGATACAAAGGCGCAGGGCGGGACAATAAAAATCGAGAATATACGGCCCAACGCTGTATTGTCTCCAAAATCTGCATCCCAATTTATTTGCTCTCACTTGCTGCCATAGTATTTTCTCCGATTTAGTCTGATTCCTCCTTAATTCTCGTCTTCGATATTTGAAGATCGGTTGATTGTAAGTGAATTTAACCACAAGTATATGTTACCATTTTCTTACCCCCCCCTCTTATGTAAGAGGGGGAAGGGGGAGATATGCATAAGCAAACAAAAATAACCCAGCTCATTGGCATGCTGGCACCTCTTAATGAGATACCAGAGCCGCCAGAGCAACTCTATATTGAGGGTACATTGCCGGATGAGGGTGTGACGCTACTTGCTGTGGTCGGCTCACGACGATATTCTACATATGGCCGCGATGTCTGCGAGAAGTTGATTGAGGGACTAGCGGGACAGAATATTTCTATCATATCTGGACTTGCTGTGGGCATGGACACTATTGCTCACAGGGCGGCTCTTGATGCCAATTTACATACAATATCTTTTCCGGGCTCTGGCCTTGATCGTAAAGTTTTACATCCGCATTCTAACAGAGCACTTGCAGACGAGATTGTGAAAAAGGGTGGTTGCTTGATAAGTGAGTACGATCCGACTTATCCTGCTGGCGTTCACACTTTTCCGAGGCGTAATAGATTGATGGCTGGTCTTGCCAAAGCAGTGCTCGTGATCGAGGCAGGCGATAGATCTGGCACGTTAATTACTTCACGCTTAGCTACAGAATATAATCGTGATGTTCTAGCCGTGCCTGGCTCAATTTTTTCTCCTAACTCAAACGGCACGAACATGCTAATCAGATTAGGCGCAACGCCCATAACATCGAGTGCTGATATTCTCACTGCCCTGGGATTCCAAGTTGATGAATCTAGTCAAAAAGAACTTAATCTAACTGATCTGACGGATAACGAAAGATTAATAGTTGAATTACTCAAGACAGAACCCTTACCTCGTGATGAAGTAATCAGATTAACAGAGCTGGAAGTGAGCACAGCCAACACGGCCCTAGCCACTCTCGAGATCAAAGGTATCACAACAGAATCCATGGGTGAGTTGCGCCTGAACTAACTAAAAATTTGCATAACGAACATATTCATATATAGTAGGGCAAATGAGATTAGTTATTGTCGAGTCGCCGGCTAAGGCCAAAACTATTGAGAAGTATCTTGGAAGTGATTACAAAGTGCGCGCCTCTGTGGGTCATGTACGCGATCTTCCTAAGTCTAATAAAAAAGCAATTGACATTGAGGGCGGCTTCATTCCCTATTATGAGATTTCAAAAGGAAAAGAAAAAGTGATATTAGAGTTAAAAGCGCTCACTCAAAAAGCAAGTGAAGTGTATCTAGCCACTGACCCAGACAGAGAGGGAGAGGCAATCTCGTATCACTTATCAGAAGTGCTCAATTTAAAGAAGCCCAAGCGGGTTGTTTTTCACGAAATTACAGAAAACGCAGTGCGTGAGGCATTTGAGCATCCTAGGAATATAGATGACAAGTTAGTTAAGGCGCAAGAGGCTAGGCGCGTGTTAGACAGATTAGTTGGCTATGACTTGTCGGGATTAATCTGGAAAAAGGTGCGCTATGGCCTATCAGCCGGACGTGTGCAGTCCCCCGCACTAAGAATATTAATGGAACGGGAACGCGAAATTAGGGCTTTTATACCTGAAGATTTCTGGATCATCACAGCCAACACGCAAACAAGCAAACACGAAGAAATTATTTTCACTTATTCGGAAGAGCCAAAAACACAAGACGAAGCAGATCGCGTAGTCACCAACTCCAAGGGCCGCCCTTGGAGTGTAAGCGATGTAAGCGAGAGTGAGGCTAAGCGTTCGCCCAAACCGCCATTCATCACAAGCACACTCCAACAATCTGCAAGCACCAGATTGGGATTATCGCCATCTAATACCATGCGTTTGGCTCAAAAATTATATGAGTCGGGGCATATTACGTACATGCGTACAGACTCGCTCAACTTGTCTAAAGAGGCCATTTCAAGCATTGCAAATATCGTGACTAAAAAATTTGGTAAAGAGTATCTGCAAATACGTATGTATAAGAGCACAAGCAAGAATGCTCAAGAAGCGCACGAGGCAATCAGACCCACGCATGTAGAAAAAGAAAATTTGAGCTTGCCCGAAGATCAGAAAAAAGTATACAGATTAATATGGGAACGCACAGTGGCAAGTCAGATGAGTGACGCCAGACTTTTGAAAACTAAAATTAGTGTTGAACTGCCGAACATAGAACCTTTTGTGGCAAATGGCTCGCGAGTACTATTTGACGGTTGGCTCGCAGTCGACACAAGAGCACGGGGCGAGGACGTGGAGTTGCCCAAAGTAATCGTGGGTGAAAATCTGGAAGTGAGAGAAATTGCGAGTGAGGCCAAGCAAACAGAGCCACCCAAACGCTACACGGAAGCAGGATTGATTAAGGAGCTTGAGAAGCGTGGCATCGGCCGGCCCTCTACATACTCTGCTATCACTAAAACAATAGTAGATAGAGGTTATGTGGACAAAGATGGTAGAACATTAATCCCCACAGATACGGGTGACGTGGTGAGCTCTTTCCTTGAAGCAAATTTTGCCAACGTAATTAGCGATACATTTACGGCGGGGATGGAGGAAGATCTAGACAAAATTGCTCTTGGAGAAAAAGAATATGCCAAAGTGCTCTCGAGTTTCTATGGGCCCTTTGCCAAGGAAGTAAAATCGAAAGATAAAAGTATCGGCAAAATTACTAATCTGGGCGATGCTGACAAGAAATGGAAATGTCCGATTTGTAACGGCCCAATGATTATTAAATTGGGAAAGTCTGGGAAATTCATGTCCTGTGCCAAATTCCCAGACTGCACCGGTGCTCGCACAATCGAAGGCGAGGAGATGAAGGGACCAGTTGAGACAGGCGAGAAATGCCCAGAATGCGGCGATATGCCGATTGACAAAAAAGGTAGAGGCGGAGGCAAGCTAGTAGAACGTTCTGGTAAATACGGCACCTTCATTGCCTGCTCAAGATACCCTAAATGTAAATATGTTAAAGAAGACGAAGAGGCAAAAAAAAGATCTGATACTGGCGTGGCTTGTCCGGTTTGCAAAAATGGCCTGCCTGCCGGTAGGCAAGGCTCAATGCTTGAGAAACGTGGCAGGTTTGGTTTGTTCTATTCATGTTCAAATTACCCAGATTGCAAAAATATCACCAAAGCAAAGCCGACAGGTAAACTTTGTGACCACTGTGGCAGTCTAATGATGGAAGGTACCAAAACAATTCCAGAACGTTGCTCGAATAAAAAATGCCCGAACCACAATCCCCACAAGAAGTGATAGCCGAGAGAGATCTAGCCCGCAAGCTCGACATAATTCGTTCTCATCCATATCATGGCTTAGCTAAACATGCAGAAATATTGCGTCGCTTCTTCGTGGCCACGGCTGGCGATCTGAACGTAATCCTTACAGCTCTTAGTTTAAGGCTGAATGAATTAAGAGAGGGGAAAATAAACACTAGCGGAGGGCTTGAGACTCTCGAGATCTACGCGCCCATCGCAAACAGGTTGGGTATGGGGAAACTGAAAGCAGAACTCGAAACTCTTGCTTTCCCACTCGCCTATCCTAAGGACTACCTCGAAGTAAGTAAGCTTTTGCGTGGGAGAAAAGAGTCCGCCCAAAAAAGATTAGAGCAAATTTATAGATCATTGCGCAAATACTTTGCCAAAGTGAGAGTGTCTATTATCTCAAGCGATTACAGACTTAAAAATACTTATAGTTTGTATAAAAAGCTGAAACGTCCAGAAATAAATATGGACATAAACAAAATTAACGACTTACTTGCCCTACGTTTAGTAACAGACACAACAGAAAATTGTTACAGGATAATCGGCCTGATTCACGCCAAGTACAAACCCGTGGCTGGCAAAGTTAAAGACTATATTGCTAACCCCAAACCAAACGGCTATCGCAGTCTACACACAACTATTTATACGGGCGATTTGTCAGAGAGTGAGACAGAGATGGGCACAGCCGAGATCCAAGTTCGCACGCGAGAGATGCATGATGAGGCCGAATATGGAGTGACTTCTCATGTGGCATACGATGAGGGAGGTAAAGAACGCACGGGGGGTAAATGGACGACCAAACTTGCCTGGGTACGTGAACTCGTGGAACTTGCTAGAAAAAAGAAAAGTACGGAAGAATTTGCAGAAGCTGTAAAGCTTGATTATTTTAAAGATAGAATATTCGTTTTCACTCCAATTGGTGATGTCGTTGAGTTACCTGATGGCTCGACTCCAATTGATTTCGCTTACGCAATTCACTCTGACTTGGGTAATCGTGCTCATGCAGTTAAAATAAATGGCAAATACAAAGCACTTGATACGCCCCTGCATGCCTTCGAAACTGTTGAAATCGAGCCATCTAAATCGGCTCACCCAAATCAAAAATGGTTAGAATTTGCTAAAACAACTGAAGCCAGACGGAAAATTAAAAGTGCCCTGAACCAAAAAGCTAGATCGTAAAATTACTGACAGAGTATAACTCGCTCTCATCACTCTGCTTCTCTTCTTTACTGCGATCATCTATCGCAACCACAGCGTTCGAGGCTTCTCCTCCACTTGGAGGTGAAGCCTCTGAGTTTACCTGACCCTGAACTAATCTCTCCAATAATGTTTTTAGATCTTCTGGAGAAAAATACTCAATCATAATTCTGCCACCTTCATTACGCTTCTGGATCTCAACCTTTGTGCCGAACTTTTCGGTCAATTGCGTCTCGGCCGCGGCAATCTCTGGGTCAATCAGACCATGCTTGCGCACTTTATCTACAGCAATATGCCTGGCCGCACTCTCTGTATCTCTTACTGACAATCTCTTTGTGAGAATATCTTTATAGAGAGTTTCTTGCTCGGCTGGCCTATCGCAGAGCATGAGCAATGGCCGTGAGTGACCCTCCGTGATCTCACCCTTCCTAATGCTGGAAATTATGTACTCCGGCAGAGTGAGCATACGCAAGCTATTAGAAACGTACTCTCGACTCATGCCAATTTTTTTCGCAATTTCCGTTGCTTTGTAATTAAAGTTTACAGAAAGTTTCTGAAAAGCTTCGGCTCTGTCTATTGGATTAAGATCTTCGCGTTGAAGATTCTCTATAATCGCAATCTCAAGTTTTATTTTGTCAGTGTTAAGTCCTCCCCGAATAACGGCCGGCACTTGAGCGATGCCTGCAAGTTTGGAAGCACGCAAACGTCTCTCCCCAGCAATGAGTTCATATTCAACAGCCAATCCGCCATCCGGCTTCTCGCGTTCTACGCGCGTAACAACAAGCGGTTGTAGCACTCCATATTGTTTAATTGATTCAGCCAAACTCTCGAGAGCTTTCTGGTCGAATTCCTTGCGCGGCTGGAAAGGGTTGGGACTAATCTTGCCCACTTCAATCCAGAATATAGAATTACTAAATGGCACTTCCTCGTTCATGTGATAATATTAACACGTTTAAGCCGGAGTGGCGGAATGGCATACGCGCACGACTCAAAATCGTGTTCCCTTACGGGATTGAGGGTTCAAGTCCCTCCTCCGGCATTTGTGCTATGATTAGCTTGGGCAAGGTCCCAAGGCTCGGAAGGAGGTGACCAATGTCTTTGCCCCGAAAGCAAGATGAAGTGAGCGCCATGCCAGTCGCAGAAGTTCGCGAGTTGGTAGAGGCAGTAATCAACCGGACAAAGAGACCGGAGGAAGCAGCAGATGAATTCGCCAAGTACCTCAAGGACGACCGATACGGTAATGTACTCTTGGTGGTTCTGCGCCAAGCGGTCGGGTCAAGAGGATCCACAGAAATGTACGCGTATAGGCTCCGTACGTGGGTCCACATCGAGAGCGGCAACAGCAACTCCTAACGACAAACCCCCAAGGCACTTTTATATGCACGACAGCGCCAAGGGGGCCACTTAGATTTAAAACATGAAATCAAAGATCCTTGTAATAGTTGGCCCTAACGCCAGCGGCAAAAGCGCGCTCGCTATTCATCTGGCCAAGGGGCTTGCGATGAGCGGAGTCGAATCCGAAATAGTCGGTGCCGACTCGCGACAAGTCTACCGCGGGCTTAATATTGGCTCGGGCAAAGTGACTAAACGTGAGATGCAGGGCGTGCCACATCACATGCTAGATGTAGCAGATCCCAAAAAAGTTTTTAGCGTCTCGCAATACCAGAAGCTTGCATACAGAGCAATTGATGCTATTTTATCGCGCGGCAAATTGCCAATCGTAGTAGGTGGAAGTGGCCAGTACATAGACGCAATTACGAAGGGCTTAGTTATTCCAGAGGTACCACCGAACCCAAAGCTACGTGCGAAACTAGACAAATCCCGATTCGATTTATCGAATCGAGGACTCTCGACGTACACGTCGGAGCTTTTCAAACTGCTCAAAGCCCTCGATCCTGCTCGGGCCAAGCAAATAGACAAACACAATCCACGCAGACTAATACGCGCAATAGAGATTGCGGAAGCATTAGGAAAAGTGCCCAAACTTAAATCCGAACCACGTTACTCCCCCATTATTATTGGGATCAAACCCACGATTCACGATTTACGATTCAAGATTCACGATCGGCTCAAGAGCCGCATGAGAGCAGGAATGGTGGGTGAGGTAAGAGAGTTGCATAAGCACGGTTTGAGCTGGAGACGGCTAGAGTCATTGGGGCTAGAGTACAAGTATGTAGCGCTTTACCTCCAGGGCAAATTAAGCAGAGGCGGGATGTTGAGGAAGCTGGAAACAGAGATATGGCGGTATGCAAAGCGCCAGATGACCTGGTTCAAACGCGACAAAAAAATAATTTGGCTTGCCCCGAGCGAAGTCGAGGGATATGAAAAAGCGGGAGAAGTTTCCCTCCCCCGCCTACGCAAACTCTTGTCCCTTAGGGCTTGATCAGCTCCACCCCCAGGGGAAACACGCCGCCGCTGCCATCCACGCCGTCCAAGTCCCAGTAGGCGCCGAACAAGCCCGTCTCGCCGAAATCGCCGAGGATGAACCGATACCCGCCGACACGGAGTGTGTCGGTGCGGCACCAAAGCTTCTCGAGGGGCACTCGCTCACCGGTGCGCTTCTGATGCGCCAGGATAAGACCGGAGAGGAGGGAACCGGAGCCGAAGCTCGACAGGTGTCCTTCCGGCAAGCCGTACTGCGTGCGCACCTCGCCAAGCCGTACGAGCTGCTCCGGCACGTTCTTGCTGGTGCTCTCCGACACGAGGCGCGGGATCCAGTAGACGGACGAGTCCTTGGTCGGCTCGTCATTCTGGAAGACCCAGTCCTGCAGGTACTCCCAGTTCTTGTAGCAAGCTCCGGTGCGCGGGGCGTGATGCTTGAGAGTATACCCCGCCTTCAACCGCCAGCAGACTGGACCATCATAACCGAGTGCCTCTCCGAGTCTGTGCCAGCGCAAGAGCATCGCATACTGATGTTTATCTGTTTTACTTTCGTCTAGAGGTTCGAAATAACTCTGCACGCGCACCGCGAGCTCAGCCGCGATCAATTCCTTGAGCGCAGGACGAAAGCTCGTGTCGGTAAGTACTTCCCGCTCGTTTGGATCCAGCTCGGCCATGAGGCCGGCTGTTGCGTCGAATGTGAGTACGGGCTTCATTGTGAATCCTCTCTGCCCTCCACAGGCAGGTTCGTCTAACCTCCACGGCCAGACGGAAGGTCATCAGGTGACCTATCTGGACCAAGCCTACCACACCACATTACACAATGCAAGTCCAGCACGACATTCTTACATTCCTAAGAATATTGGAATGTTTAATCCAGATCCCTCTTTAACTCTTCGAATTCGTTCTCTACTTCGGCCAGGCGCTCGCGCAACTCTTTGACTAATGCATTGCCTTCTTTGACGCGCTTCAAACCTTCTTCTACATCTACTTCTTTTTGTTTTTCAAACCAGCTCGCTATCTCCTCGAGCTTGCTCAACTTTTCTTTGATGTTTATTTTCTTAACTGACATTTGATTTGATTACGCCGTCAGAGACTCGCGTCTCTAGTACGTCGCCTATTCTAACATCTCTTTTACTTTTTACAATTTTCCCTCCCGATAGAGTCAAACTATAACCCAGTTTAAGATTTCTGATGGGATCGGAAAGTGTAAGCAGGCGTTCTGTACGCACAAGATATTCTCGCAGAGCACTGATTCGCTCCCCCACCCTCTCCCTAGCCCTACTTAGCCGCCCGGCGGCTAAGTCGAATGTGCGAAAGAGTTGAGTAAAGTACGTATGCATCTTACCTTGCAAAAGTTCCACTCTACTTCTCCAGCGATACAACGCTCCATCCATGCCACTGATAATTTCTCTCTCAACCTGGGGCAAGCCGAGCACAAGTGCGTCCCAGGTGGCGTTAATTATGTGCGCTACACCTGTGGGTGTGCTGGCCATACTATCTGCCACAAGTGCGGCGAGAGGCACGTCCACATCGTGGCCGATGCCGGCAATGACAGGAATAGACATAGCATAGATAGCGCGCACCACTTCCTCGTTATTGAAGGCGTGCAAACTCTCGAGCGACCCGCCACCCCTGATCAGCACAATACAATCATAGTCACCTGCATGTCGTGAGAAATAATCGAGCGCGCGCAAGATACCCGGCACAGCCTTCGCCCCCTCTACATTTGTATGAATAAAATCGATACGAAGGTTTAACCTTCGGAGATTCTTGCGCAAATCTTGCAAGACTACGCCGTCACGCGAGCTAATCACGGCAATGCGCGAAATAAACTCTGGCAATTCACGCTTCCTGGCAAATAATCCCTCGAGAGTGAGTTTTTTGAAAAGCAGTTCGTAAGCCTTCTTGAGTGACCCCTCACCAAGTGGCTCGATCGATTCCACCCACAAGCCCAAACTCCCCCAGCCCTTTGATATACGCGGCACACCGTAGACCTTGACCTTCATACCATCCTCGATCTGCACACCCAGGCGCCTAAACATGTGCGCATGCATCACGCACTTCAAAACAGCAGTCTGCCCCATCTTTCCACTTGGGATCCGGGATCCCAAGTCATCAGAGTCTCTTAGAGTGAACCCGACCCATTTGGCGCTTGCCTTAAATTCCGTCACCTCTCCTTCAACGAAGCCGGCCTCCCCACCCAGAGCCAAATTCAGCCGCTCAATATATTCACTGACACTCAAAACAATCTCCGCGGGCTCCCTAGAATTATTCCCGAACTCAAGCTGCATATACTTTGTTCAAAAGTCCCACGTGCTTGTAAGCCAGCCGGTTGGAATATCATAATTGAATGTACCTAAAGCATTTTTGTTATCATTATGAGAATACGCCTCGAGATTGAAAGTTAGAACTGTATCGGAAAGAGTAACGTTGGTGATGACTTGCTGTCCATAACCCTCTGGTAATGATGTGGTCGAATAGCTATATACTTCCTTAAGTTTCAAAGGATCAAATTCCGTGCCCAACCAGATCGTTGGCCAGCCACTTCCCTCAAATGCACTCTCTTGACCGATAAAGACAATCATTTTACCTGAATGAGAAACAACGGGGACTGCGGAGTGGTATACATAATCAACACCAAAAACTTCACTAGCTACGTTTTTCTCTTGTGTCATATCGTAAAGAACTGGCCTGCTCCACTCCCAACCATACCAACGATATGAAACATATCGACCACCTGGCAAAACACTAATTGTACTGGTTGCAACAGATTGACCTTTGACTATATCCTTACCCACTGCTTCACTATCGGCGGCGCGCCAAATGTTATCCCACTCGCCGGTGGCAGAATCTACAAAAATGAGCTGTTGGAACATTGGCCTATCACGATAACTTATGCTACACGGAATCTGTAGTTGTTCCCCATTTACCACCCGGTATCTATTCGGGTATTCGTTTCCGTTAAAGTCGTTAGTAATTTTAGCCTCCTCCACAGTTTCTCCTATTTGAGTAGATGTTGAGGTTATAGAGCACGGAGGCTCTTTTTCTAGAATTGCCTGTTGTCTCGCATATTCTTCATTATATATTTCAGCATTTCTCACATACTCCTCCTGAGCGGCTAACTGTTGTGCGACTGTCTCTTGACGTAATTTCTCGGTTTTGGAGACCGAATAATAGCGCGACCCAAAAAAACTAGCACCAACAATAATAGCTGCAATCAAAACGGCAACATGACTAGCCCCAATTTTTTTCCCAAGTTCAAGTTGCATTTAATGTGAGTGACTGAATGTTCCCCAACCATGGCAATGTTTTGTCCCACCTGAGCCCAATAGTCCATAATGACAATAAGGACTGAAGCCATTTGTCGGGGCCCAGAAATATATGTATATTAGGCCAACAGAAACGATGGCCAAAGCAATTAAAAGTATTTTTTTCATATGCGGGCCCACTAGGAATCGAACCTAGAACTTCTCTTTTGGAGAGAGAAATTATACCATTTAACTATGGACCCTACGACACTATCCTAACACTTTATTTTCTCTACGGCCAAGCGATCCCCGACAAAGCAAATACCCCTCTCGCAGGGCAAGGGCCCGAGAGAGCCAGCCGCCTCAGGGCGGATATGAGCGAGGGGTTTTGTTTGTCGGGGCGAGCGGCTTATTTCTTGCCTTGCTTGTGCACGGTGTGAGCTTTGCACCAACGGCAATATTTCTTGAGCTCTACCTTTCTATCGATGCCCTTTTTATTTTTCTTATTTTTGCTGGACCAGTAGTTAATGCGTTTGCATTTGCTACAGGCGAGTTTGATTAAATGTGGTTGTGGCATAGGACAGGTGTTAGGTAATAGGTGCTAGGTTAACAGAGAATTAAAGAAAGGGCAACTATGCTGGGAGCAGGATTCGAACCTGCGAAGCCGCATGGGCAAGGGATTTACAGTCCCTCCTCGTTGACCACTTGAGTATCCCAGCTTAGTGACGATGATATCAAACTCTGACAGATTGTTCCAGACTCTGTGGTCGGTTGCGTCGTTTGTTATTCTTTTTCAGGCTGACTACCAAATCCTTTTTGTCTGCGGCAAGATCTACAAAAACAGTACCACCGTCTTCCACCCTACCCGAGATCATTGCACTCGACACTGGATTGAGTACTTTGTCTTGGATCAAACGTTTGAGTGGTCGGGCGCCAAAATTAGGATCGTAGCCATTCTCGGCTAGATAATTAACAGCCTGCTCGCTCACTTCCATGCTAATACCCTTGTGCTCTAATCTCTCTTTAACTAGATCAATCTGGATGCCAACAATACTCTTGACCACAGGCCTCGAGAGCACATTGAACATGATAATCTCATCTAATCTGTTCAAGAATTCGGGTCTGAAGTGATCCTTGAGACTCTCCCTAATTTTATCCTTCATTCTATCTTGATCGAAACCTTCAGTCTCTTTATCAACAGAGAAGCCGATGCCGTGCATCCTACCTAGATATTCAGCCCCCACATTTGATGTGAGAATAATTATTGTGTTCTTGAAATTCACCACTCTACCCTTGCTATCCGTCAATCTACCATTGTCTAGCACTTGCAAAAGAATATTGAAGACTTCCGGGTGAGCCTTCTCAATTTCGTCAAACAAGATAACTGAATAAGGCCTATGTCTAACTGTCTCGGTCAGACCACCACCTTCGTCATAGCCAACATAACCTGGCGGCGAACCTATGAGCTTGCTCACAGAGTGTCGTTCCATGTATTCGCTCATATCTATGCGCACTAGAGATTTCTCATCGTTGAACATAAATTCTGACAACGCACGAGCCAACTCTGTCTTACCCACACCAGTGGGGCCTAAGAACATAAACGAACCAATGGGTCGCTCTGTATCAGAGATACCCGCGCGCGATCTGCGCACAGCATTGGCAATCTTCTCGATCGCTTCATCTTGACCAAGGACGCGCTTGCGCAATTCATCTTCCATGCGCACAAGTTTCTCAACTTCTTCTTCGAGCATGCGAAAGACAGGTATACCCGTCCAACGTGAGACTACTCCGGCGATATCCTGCTCCGTCACTTCCTCACGCAAGATCCTGCGCGACTTTTGCAATTTAGCCAAGCGTGTTTCTGCCAACTCCAATTCTTTTTCTTTAGTTGGAATTTTGACATACCTGATTTCGGCGGCTGTGGTTAAGTCAGCTCGCGCTTCTGCACGGCCCGCCTCAAGGCGCAAGCTCTCTAACTCTTTTTTGCTGGCACGCACGGCGGCGATTGTCTCCTTTTCGTTTTGCCATTTTAATTCGAGTTCTTTGGTATCTTCTCTCAAATCTGCCACATCTTTTTCAATTTCTTTGAGACGCGATCTATGCATCTTTTCATCGCCAGTGTTATCACCCAACTCCTTTTTAAGTGCCTCCTGTTCGATCGACAGGCGCATTATCTTTCTATGCGCGTCTTCGAGAGCGGCTGGCTTATTTTCCAATTGCAGGCGCAATGCGCTGGCCGCCTCGTCTATTAAATCAATTGCCTTATCCGGTAAGAATCTATCGCTAATATAGCGACTTGAGAGATTAACAGCCGCTTGAATTGCATTATCAGTAATGCGCACACCATGATGCAACTCATATTTTTCTTTCAACCCACGCAAGATAGCCATAGTATCTTCGAGCGTTGGTTCGGCCACATGCACAGGTTGGAATCTGCGGGCCAGGGCCTGATCACGTTCAATATACTTCTGATATTCCTTGAGAGTAGTCGAGCCGATAGCGCGCAGTTCACCACGGGCAAGCGCGGGCTTGAGCATATTAGCCGCATCTACCGATCCTTCGGCCGAGCCAGCTCCAACAATAGTGTGAATCTCGTCCACGAAGAGCACGATCTTACCTTCTGATTTCTCTATCTCTTTAATTATATTTTTAAGTCGCTCTTCAAATTCGCCTCTGTACTTGGTGCCGGCAAGAAGTGTGCCCAAATCAAGCGAGACTATTCGCTTATCGCGCAAGTATTCCGGCACGTCTTGTTTGGCAATACGCACAGCCAGACCCTCGGCAATAGCTGTCTTGCCCACACCGGGCTCGCCAATTAAAATGGGATTGTTTTTTGTTCGTCGCGAGAGAATCTCGATCACTCGTCTAATTTCGTTATCGCGGCCGATGACCGGATCAAGCTTATCGTGCATAGCCAGTTCCGTCAGGTCGCGCGTATATCTCTCCAGGAATTTGAGCTTCTTGCCCATCGTTTGAGTGTTGGAACCGGAAGACGGTTGAGCTCGCCATTCCTCGATGACCTTGAAAACTTCTTCTCGACTAATCTTGAATCGCACAAGTATGTCTCGAGCAATCGAAGGCACTTCAAGTATCGCCAGAAAGATGTGCTCGGTGGAGATGAATTCGTCGCGCAAGATCGCGGCCATACGCCCAGACTCATCCAGCACTTTCACCAATTCTGGGGTAAAGTAAATTTGGTATGAAGGTGCCGCCACGGATCCACCTTCTGTACCTTCCATATTCTCAAGCAATTGATCAGTTAGAAGGATAGTGTCAACACCCAACTTGTCTAGCACACTCATAACCACGCTCTCTTCTTGGATAATAAGCGCGGCAAGCAAATGGATGGGTTTGACAGAATTCTGTCCGCGCTCGATCACCAATTCGTGTGCCTTACGTACGGCCTCGCGCGCTTTAGTTGTGAAATTATTGAACGGAATCACTTATATTTAATGTTTAAATTTGCAATTTTCAACGTGTAAACATGATACAAGATAAAATCAGTAGAGTCAAGGGGCACTGGCACCGGCCACATCACCAGCTTCTTTGACTATCGCTATCTTTAATGCGCTACTAATATCATCCTCTGTTATTGCAATATTCTGACCGTCAACCAAGCCAATATATGCACCTACAAGTGTCCCGGAGAGATCCAGCATGGGCATGGCCCTTATTACGTCTTCGTCCTCGATGCTAGTTATAAGAACAGGGCTTGATGATGCAGTTTCTTGTTTAATTCCCACGATACTGCCGCTACGCAAAACAGGTCCGATTGCCTTGTCCACACCCATCACAAGCACTCTCTCCCCCAATGAAACACTACCCTCACCCAATTTTAAAAACGGATATTTGATCACATTTGTGCCAGTCAAAAAAGAGAATGGGCCTGATTTGTCGCTCGAATTTATATCCGGAACTATTCTAAGTAGCGCAATCCCCTTAGCGTAATCTGCACGCACAAGTTTGGCAGAAAGTGGTGTGCTTGTTGCCTTCTCGTAAACCACAAAAGTGACCGCGTAATTACCTTCGGGAAATAATCCATTACTGCGCGTCACAATCAAACCGTCACTTGAAATAGAGAATCCTCCTCTTAAAGAAATATCTGTGCCACTCACCTGCACAAGTGAATGTTTGGCCTCACTTGCCACTGCAACTATCAAATCACTCTCTGTCTGACTTGGCCCCGGCTCGCGTATGCGCTCAACTATTTTTGTTTCTCCGGGCACAATCTTCTCCACTACCCGTTCAACCTGCGTGTTAATTGTCCGCACCACATCCGTGGGCGCTTGATTAACAAGCGTGACCGTCACAATCCCTGTGGCAATAGATGTAACGAAACTCACGAAGAGTGTGAGCAAGATTATCTGCGATTTAGTAAGCTCTTCCAGATTCATCCCATTAGAAGCATAAATTTATAATACCCCAAATTAGAACAGACCTCGAAAAGTCGCTATGATAACTTCTAACGGGATTCATATAATCATTATATCAGCACCGTCAAATATACAAAATAAGTAGAACTCGCGAAGGCGAGGCCTTCGGGAGTCTTGCTACGGTCAGTTTTAGAACTTCAAGTCGCGGACTTTCAAGTACATTTCTTCTGCCCTAGCCCAGTTGAAAGTCTTCCAGTATGTCTCTATGTAACTCTTGCGATCAGCACCAAAATCTATGAAGTACGCATGCTCATATACATCAAGCACAATAATAGGAATACAGCCCCAGATGCCACCTTGGTTATGAGCGTCTGCGTTGTAGTGTTTTAGCTTGCCAATTTTTGTATCCCAGCCTAGTACGGTCCATCCTCTTGCCGCCATGCCACAAGCAGTCATGAAGTTAATAGCCTCATCCCAACTCCCAAATTTTTCAATTATTGCTTTTTTTAACTCTGGGGCTTTTTCAGAGTCACCATCACCTTCTAAAACATCGAAATACCACTCATGCAGATAAACCCCGTTGACAGCAAAAGTTTCTGCGTCTTTTAGCGCCCGTAATTCGCTGTATGTTGCATTACCCTCATATTTTTTTGACTCGTGAAGAGCTATTAGTTTATCTGTAACCTCTTTAGCCTTGTTGACATAGCCTGCGTAAAGTTTGTCTTTGTGAATTTGCTTTGTTTTTTCACTTATTTCCATAAATTAGTATGTTTATTTATAACTTTTTTTAATATTTTCACTACATAATCCAGATCTGATTTGGACGTTAAACGTCCAAGTGAGAATCTGACGCTTCTACTGGCCTCACTCTTACTTTTACCCAGAGCAATAATAACATGACTACCGTCTTCACACTCTCCAGATGAACAGGCTGCACCCGAACTTGCCGCTATGCCATATCTATCTAATTCGAGCACAGCGAGTTCAGAATCAATA
>ERZ1292623.765-Hain-H51-01um-R1-765-length-32949-cov-14_pt1 | contig 32949 bp, 41 predicted proteins | sample MGYA00564398_ERZ1292623 | MGnify/ENA primary metagenome ERZ1292623 (study PRJEB36523, sample SAMEA6512633) | groundwater metagenome | collected 2019-01-07 | study: AquaDiva: Metagenomics assemblies of 32 groundwater samples
CTTGCCGGGTCTTCTGGCTCGGCAAGACTGACTGGCTGGTCATAGTCAGTCAGGACGTCCAGGTAGTCAGCCCAGACCACCTGACAGAGCCATTGGCTCTGGAGGCAGGGTGGTATTTTGCTACCCACCCTGCCCCAACAGCAGAGGGGGTAGACTAATATCAACCCGTAAAAAGGAGAATAAAGATGGAAGAAAAAGTGTATAAAGTTGAAGGGAGAGGAGGTGATAAAATGTTATACTGTATCATAAATTGGGACGACACACTCGGTTTCCAGGACTTATCCATTCTCTGTTATAAGAATGGAAATCCGATGATATTCTCCGATGAAAAGAGTGCGGAAGAGTACGCTGAGTCCGCCAACGGAGAGACTCGGATTGTTAAATTAGCAGGAGGTGAGTAGGAAATGATTTTATCCGCTAATAATGTAGAAAAGGTATGCTTTGTCTGCCAACATCTTATCAATCGTGATGCTGTGCGAATTGGTCCACCCTCTGACAAATATCCAAGGGGTTTATACCGCCACCCCCATCATGGACCAGCCAGTAAGGAGTGGAGAAAAATAAGTCAGAGTGAGGTTGCGGGGTTATTGCAATTGAACTCTAAAGAAAAGGAGGTGAAAAAGATGGAAAAGACAAAAGAAACAACAACAAAGTCAGAATTTGGACATAGCCTGTCCAAACAGGCTGGTCAAATCGATGAGATGATCATTCTGGGAGAGTTTACTATTACTCAGATCACAAACAAACTGGGATTAACCCCAAGGCGAGTAAACGGTCATATTCGTCACCTCGCCAACGATAAAAAAGTACCTGTGGAGATTGATAATAAGGGAATTGTAGCGATCAAGAGTAAGAAAGTAGCATAGGATTAGGTTATAATCCTTGAACACAGTTCAGCATCTTATCTCAACAGAGATGGAAAGGAGGTGATATAGATGACCAAGAAACCTTTTCAAACAGCTTTATTCAACGTAGTTGAAAAGCCTATAATAGTTGATGGCCTCGAAGTTCCCAGTAGGAAGGCCATAGTGCGAGTAGACAATGGGAATGTGCTCAGTATAGTTAGCAACAAATATGTCCCAGTGGATAATGCTAAAGTGCTGGAAACATTTACACAGATTGCTGAAGAGGCAAAAGTAGAGTGGAGACCAGGCGACGCTTATTTTGTCCATGGTGGTGTGAAGACTACAATGGAAATCATATTTCCACAACATGTATTTGAACCCAAGAAAGGCGATATAGCAGAGATGAGGGCATGGCTCACCAATGGGTTTAGTGGCAGTGCGGCCAAGCTGGAAATGGGTTTCTTCAGATTTATCTGCTCCAATGGTGCCATACTGGGGAGGAAAGACATGTGCATTCGCTATATACATATGGGTAAAGTGAAGGAGAGATTGGCTGAGGAGTTTAAACTTTATCTTGGCTCTCGTTTAGGGGAAGCGAAGCACTTGGCTGAGACCCTCACACATGGTAACTTTGATAGTCAGGAACAGGTAAGAGCTATTATAGAGAAGACCCAAGTGGTAGGTAGCAAAATGAAAAGAGAAGTGACAGCAGAATGGGAAAAACAACAGAAGTCCCTTTCTGCTTGGATTCTCTACAATGTGTTTACCTACGTACTGTCCCACGTAGTGAAAGGCAATATAGAGAGGCGCATGTGGCAGATGAAACAACTGACTAATGAGGCTACTAAGTGGGCAGCCTATAGAGGCTAACCCAGCACTTGCCCTCAATCAAGTCCAAATAAGATTGAGGGCAGGGTGGTAGGTTACACAATTTTTATAAGAAAGGAAGTGAAAAGAGATGATTCTTTATCATGGTACTTCTGAGAAGAATGCTCAGAGAATTATGGTAGATGGTTTTCAAATAGATAGGAAGTATAACTGGAAAGTGAAAAGCAAGGCGGGTCTTATCTATCTGTCACTGGCTTATGCTCCCTTTTATGCTGGATGTGTAAAAGGTGCTGGTATAAGAGGAGCACTAATTCAAGTTGAAGTGAATGAGGAAACTCTCTACCCCGATGAAGACTATATCATGTATACTTTAGGCTTTCCAGTTTATACTCAGGAACAGTTAAATGCCTTGGATCTTGAGCATTTTAAGTCCCTCTACAAAGTAAGTCTCCAATATCTTGGCAACGCTTGTGCAAAGCCAGAAGACATTAAGATACTTGGCGTTAGGTATTTCAGTATGGAGAGACTTCTGTTGGTTAGTGATCCTACTATAACCCCTATAAACTTTATGATTATGGGGACATATTATCAAGAGCTAACTAAATGGATTTATGAAGGAAACAAACCAGAGGAATTTAATAAATCAATCAAAGATTTTGTAGAGAGGACATAGGTTACATGCTTTCTCTATTAAAAAGGAGGTGATAAAGAAATGACAACATTAGAGAAACTTAAAGAAGAAGAAGGAAAAGGAATGAAACTTGTAGCTATACAGTTACCTGAAGAGGTAGTGGAAGCTCTAAAAGAGGAAGCTCATCTGAGATTCATATCAATGAGCGATGTAATTAGAGAGTTGATATTTGATATGCTTCGAGGCAAAGGCAAGATGCCAGAAAGGAGATAGCACATGGACGTGGATCAGACGTTTTCCTCTCATAGGAACCTTATTCGTAAAAGGGCTTTTCATTACCATAAGACATCCTCTATTCCGTTTGAGGAGTGTGAGGCAGAAGGGAATTTGATCTTTTGTAAAGCTGTAAGTTTATACGATGAGGAAAGAGCCAAGTTCTCTACCTTCTTGTATATGAGATTGAATCAGGGCTTCATACAATTTATCCAAAAATGGAATCTGCAGCTGCCCAAGTACTATGAAAGGTTAGAACAGGTAGAGAACACATTGCAATATGCAAGTGAAGAGGGAGGCTGGATAGAGGATTTCTGGATAAAAGTGAGCGCTCTTAGCGAAGAATCAGAAATGGTAGTTATTTGTATCCTGGAAAGTTCAGAGGACCTGTTTAACGCCATACAAACAAAACCCCCGAAAATGGTTCGAGGAGTTTTAATCAAGTACTTACGGGAAAAGAAGGGCTGGAGTTGGCCTAAGATCTGGAGAGTCTTTCGAGAAATCAAACATTGGGTGAAGAGAGGAGGTGATTAAACGTGGTAACTTCCATATCTCTACAGGAGAAAAGAAAGGCAGTACTTGCAAGTGATGGAGTTATGGTGTATATCCAGTTCCCGTATAATCCAGATTTAGTAATGGAGATTAGACAATTAGAAGGACGTCGATGGATCTCCGCCCTGAAAAGGTGGGAAGTCCCGGTATCCAGAGAAGTGGTAAACAAGCTGAAGTCCTTGGATTTCACTCTCTCTGAAGATCTCCTAAAGTGGGGAGAATCTGCACCACTCCTAATTCAACAAGTGGATTGGGATAGAATAAAGTTGAAAAAGGAACTTTATCCATTTCAGAAACAGGGAGTGGAGTTCTTAGAGGCTAAAAAGGGGAGAGTTCTTATAGCCGACGAAATGGGCTTGGGGAAGACACTTCAAGCCATCGCCTATCTGGAACTTCATCCAGAACTCAGGCCAGCAATCATTGTCTCTCCTTCTTCACTGAAGTTGAACTGGGTAAGAGAATGGGGGGAATCCACCAACTCTGCATCTCCAGAAATTCTGCGTGGAAGGATTCCATATGAAACCAAAAATGATGTTCTGATAATCAATTATGACATTTTAGCACATTGGGTTGAGTTTCTAAGGGAGCTAAACCTTAAGATTGTTATCTTTGATGAGGCTCATTATTTGAAAGAACGGAAGGCGGGCAGAACAAAAGCCGCTAAAGAACTCTGCAAAAGAATACCCCATGTAATGGCCCTCACAGGAACCCCGATTCTAAATAGACCATCTGAAATATTCAACATCTTGCAGATTCTTGAACCCTCACGTTGGAATAGTTTTTGGAGATATGTTAGAAGATACTGTGGTGCGTATCAGGGCAGATGGGGGTGGGTGTATGATGGGGCTTCCCATACTGATGAGCTCCACCAATTGTTAATTCAGACCGTAATGATAAGAAGGAGGAAGGAGGAAGTGTTAAAACAGTTGCCCGCTAAGGTAAGGACTGTCATCCCGCTGGAAATCACTAATAGAGATGAATACAGGATGGCGGAGGATGACTTTCTTCGATGGCTGGCAACCAAAGATAAGGAAAAAGCCCTTAGAGCTTCCTATGCAGAGGCTATGGTGAAGATGGAGATGTTGAAGCAATTATCCGCTCATGGCAAGTTGGAACAGTGCGTGAACTGGGTGAATGACGTGATTAGTTCTGAACAGAAGTTGGTTCTCTTTTGCACCCATCGAGCTGTTATAGATGCTTTAATGTCAGAATTCAGCAAAATAACAGTGAAAGTGGATGGATCTGTAACCGGCGAACAGAGGGCAGAGAATGTCAACAGATTCCAGACAGATCCCGACTGTATGTTGTTCTTGGGGAATGTAAAAGCGGCAGGAGTAGGGCTTACACTTACCGCTGCATCCAATGTGGCATTCCTGGAATTCCCCTGGACACCAGGAGAGGTTGTACAGGCGGAGGATCGTGTACATAGAATAGGGCAGGAAGCAGAAAGTGTAAATGTATGGTATCTGGTAGCCACAGATACGGTAGAAGAGGCTATTATCGGGTTACTCGATAAGAAGAGAAAGGTAGTAGACTCCATTACTGATGGATATCTCGTGGACGAGACTTCTTTGATAAGTGAACTGCTGAAAAGTTTAACTCAAATTATAAGGTAGCTATATAATAATATACCCCTCGCTACAACAATGTAAAGGGGGTTTTTACCCTGTTTATCATGGGAAGGGATACAAAAAGGGATATGGGATTTAATATAACACAGTTTTTAAAGGATTTTAACATAGTATCCTCCACAGAACATCACCATTGTTCCCCCGGGTGGATTCAGGTGCATTGTCCATTTTGCAATGATAGTAATTTTCACCTGGGTCTCCCATTGAATAACCCAAAAGTAGGGAATTGCTGGAGATGTGGAAAACATAGTCTGTGGGAAACTATTAAACAGTTACTGAATTGTTCAGGTTCACGAGTCTATCAATTATCACAAGATTATGAAATGGAGTCGTCATTGTATGCAGCTGTTAAAAAGAACAGGACTCTTCCACGAGTTCTTAAGTACCCAGTCGGAACAAGTCCACTGGGAGACCCACACAAGAGATACCTTATGAGTAGGGGATTTGACCCAGAATACCTTGCCCGAGAATGGGGACTACTTGGGACAGGCCCAGTAGGAGATTACAAACATAGGATCATTATTCCTATCCACTATGAAGGTATGGTAGTGAGTTACATAGCAAGGGACATCACTGGACGATCCAGTATCAGGTACAAGACCTGTCCAAGTACTATGGAAGTTAGAAGTCATAAGCACTGTCTTTATGGTCTGGATAAAGTCAGAGGTAATGAGTGGGTACTGGTTGTAGAGGGTCCTGTAGATGTGTGGAGAATGGGACCTGGTATAGTAGCCACATTTGGTATTACCTGGACGAGGGAACAAATTCTACTACTGTCCAGATTTAACTTAACTTCGATTTTGTATGATTCAGAACCACAAGCTCAAGACCAGGCGCAAAAATTAGCCTATGAACTATCCATACTAAATGTGGATGTGGAAGTTATTCAGCAGGATCTGACGAAAGACCCCGGTGAGTTAGGGGAGGGGGATGCACTGGAACTAAAACGAACAATTAAAGAAAGGAGGTGATGCATAATGCCAAAATTATTTGCTTTTCATCCAACTCTCTACTGTCCACTCTGTAATACCTTGGCAGAAGATGGGACAGTGACAGATCCATTGGTGTGTGGTTCTTTAGAACCATGCTGCCGGTGTTATGTGAACATATTGTGGGACAGTAATAAAATACCTCATGGTTTCAAATTACGAGTAGTTAAGGAATTAGAACTTGAGAAGTGGTGGGATAAAATCATTGTGAATGGGAAAGCTACCGACGATGAGCCTCTCGAAAGATGACGGAGTTTTCTGAAAGAGAGCACAAGCCTATATCCAGAAAGGAGATGATAGAAATGACTATAAGAAAAAGTATAAAGATAGATTTAACAGGTCCTGATGGTAATGCTTTTTATTTAATGGGTGTAGCTAAGAAATTGGCAAAGCAGCACAATAAAGATTCTGAAGATATAATTAATAGAATGCGTTCAGGCGATTATGAAAATCTATTAAAGGTATTTGAAGAAGAATTTGGAGATAATGTTATACTTAATAAATTGAAGGAGGTGAATGAGATGGATAAAATCAAGGAGTGTGCGGACGAATACGTAAGAAAAGAAGAGGATAAAGCAAAGAAGTTAAATCATGGGCCGTGGGCATGGGGGACAACCATAGATGACTATTATTGTTTGAAATGTGACAGACTTATGTATGGGATAACAACGGGGAATATTCCATGTATTGCAGAAAAGAAGGTTGAGATAAAAGCAGAAGAAATAGCCGATGAAATAATAAATGCCTACAAAACTGATAGTGGCATTGTATTAGGCATACCCTCAGATTTAGTTCCGCTATTAAGACGGTTGCTTATTAAAGCTGTTGAAATGAGCAAGGGAAAAGGAGGTGATTAAAATGTTCTGGGATTTTCTATTAGACCAAGATAATTATGAAGAGCGCAAAGTAGCTTATATAAAACCAGAAGATAACAATGGTATTGGAGTATCTACCGCCTATACATCGGATGAAGGCTATGAAACTGCATTGTTGGATTCTGGAACTCAACAAGTTTACCCAGTAGAACGATACACCACAAGAGAAGCAGCCATTGAAGGCCATGCTAAATGGGTAGACTTTGCTCAGATTGCTTCTGGTAAGCAGGTAGTAAGATTAGGAACAAGTGGTGGCGAAGTAAAGGATAAAGTAATTACATTGAAGGGTATGGAGGTAATGAGAGATGAGTGAAATAGCAGTTGTTCTTGTCGTAGAAAGAAAGGACGGTGATATAGATGGCAAGTGAAAACCCTTATTATGGAGAGTACAAAGGCCAAGTAGGTTGGTGGTGGTTTGATGAAACCGAAGACCTATATGGACCTTATGAAACAGAAGATAAAGCCAAAACCGACTTACAAAAATATATAAAAGAAATGTTGGGTCATATACCAGTTATATGAAAACATGAACCTTGAGAAGAGAATGAATAGGAGAAGATAAAATGGATAGAATAGAAATGTGTTATAAAGCCTTAGATGAGATGGCTCAAGCCATACTGCACAATCAAATTCCGTTGGTTATAGAAGAAGAAGACCCCAATAGGCAGGGCTACAACTGTAGTTGGCCGGAGACTTTTTTGGCTTATAAGAAATCTGTTATGGAAAAAGAACAACAATGGAATAAAGAGCCATTAACACCACTTCAATGGCATTTTATGGAGATGTATATGGTTTCGCAATATGGATTTAAGCTTATAGCTAATAGAAATGAGAAAGGAGATGGGATGAGTTAAAGTGAAAATTAAGAAGTGTGACTTACTCTGAGCAATATTTTATAAAATCGTTTAAAGGAGGTGATGATGATCCGGTGGATACCCCATCGAAAATCGCCTGCATCGATTGTATGAATGCAGGAGTGGGGGGGGGGGAGGCGGGTTAATTCTCATCAAAGAAGCAAAAGCGATAGAATATAAATATGATAATTGGTTTGTTACGAAGATGAAGGAAGGAGGAAATAATGACTGGAAAAGATTTTATGACATCAGCAGATCGTATGAAGCGATCATCTTCATATGGTAGTATTATTGAGATTGTCTTGATATTAGTTATGGCTATAATCCTATTAATAACAATTATTGGAAGTAATATCTATGCCTACCGGCGAGGATTTGAAGCTGGTCGGCGGTCTATGGAGGTGGTGTGGAGAGCTGAGATTTGCAAATAGTATAGATATATATTTATGGAAAAATGACGTGTGGGAGGTAAATATGACGAATGATTTGCGATGTTCCGTATTAAAGATTGACCAAGCTATACAATTTCATCTTGAATTGGATGAAATGCTTGGGAGAAAAGATAGAGGTTCTTGGCCACCATGGGTTTTGGAAATTTATAGGAAGAGAAAAATCGAAGAGCATAAACAAAAGAAGGGAGGGGGAAATGATAACACCGTTTGAGGAAGTAAAAAAGGGAGGAACAGAAGGTATGAAACTTGTAGCAATACAGCTACCGGAGGAAGTAGTAAATGCTTTGAAAGAAGAGGCTCACGTCAGGTTTATTTCTTTGAGCGATGTGATTAGAGAATCTATATTTGATATGCTTAGAAGTAAGGACAAGATGCCGGAAAGGGGATAAATAGGATGAAAGATAAGAAAATATCTACATAATACTAACTTATGGAGGCAAATATGGATGAGCTCATGTTGTATGAATCGCATGTTAGGCTTATCAGTAGTAAAGCACACTACTATTATACATCGTTTGGAGTACCTATAGATGAACTCAAATCAGAAGCCAACATGATATTTGTAACCACTTTGAAACTTTATGATGAAACAAAATCTAAATTTACTACCTTCTTATATCTTCGATTAGACCAAGGCCTACTCCAATTTACTCAGAAGTGGAAGGCCCAACTACCGATCTATTATGAAGGGTTAGAAGTGTTGGAAAATTCTACTCAACATAGTTGTTCAATAGATTGGAAAACTTCGTTCTGGGATAAAATAAAAAGTCTTAGCGAGGAGGCGGAAACTGTAGTTATCTGTCTTACAGACGGACCAGAAGAGATTTATAGAGCTATACAAACACGACCACCAAAGATGGTCAGAGGGATTGTAGTAAGATACCTACGGAATGAGAAGCAGTGGAGTTGACCTAAGATATGGAGGGTATTTAGGGAGATAAAACAATGGGTAAGGAAAGGGGGTGAGTAGAGATGATTGTTTCAATTTTGTTAAAAAGAATTGCGGAGTTTTTGGATGGGGAAAGCGCATCAAGAGAAGTTAAGGTTTTTGATAAATGTAGTGGGCGAGAGTTTTCTGTTTTAAGTGCTGAGGAGGTAAATGACCATGGAGAAGTTGTCTTAGGTATTGAGATTTTTTTACCTTTTCATATTGAAATGGGAGAAAATAAAGGAGGATAAGAAAATAAATATTACACTTGAGATGTTAAAAGAATATGAAATGATTCGTCGTGGTGGGATGTGTGATATGTTTGATTATTATTGCGTGACAGGAGTTGCAAAGAGGTTTAAGTTTAAAACCATATCCCACCTCACATTGGAACAATATGTGGAACTGCTTGAGAATTTTGGTAAGAAATTGACTGAATTTAATATCAAACAAGAAAACCTTGTAATATAATGGAGGTGGGTTACTGATGGATCAAGTCATACAGATGAACTCCATCAACTTCTCACCCAAACGGTAATGATAAGAAGGAGAAAAGACCAAGTGCTAAAAGAACTACCAGCAGTTGAACGTTATAATTTTAGAAAGGAATCAATTGAGGGTCATGCAAAATGGGTGCGGTGGTGCGTAGTTTTACTATTGTTATGGATGCTGCCATTCTCAGCACATGCAGCAGACTCTTGGACAAAAGAAGATACTTATAGAGAAGTGATTGCCTTGACATTTCGGTTCATTGATTATAAAACAACACTGGACATTGCAAGGAACCCGGATAAATATCAAGAAGCTAATCCCATCTTAGGGAAACACCCATCGATAGCCAGAGTAAATACTTGGTTCTTGGTCACTACAATTATTCATCCTATCATTAGCTCTACTTTACCGAAAGAATATAGAAAGGCATTTCAATACATATCTATTGGAATCTCTGGAACAGCGGCCACATTGAATCTATGGTCTGGATTGAAAGTAGAATTTTAATTCTCCATTGTCATCTGACTCTGTGAATAGTCAAAACATTTGCTGTATTATTTGCAGAGAAAAAGTTTAAAGCTCCTCCTGAATCTTGGTAAACTTTAACACGAATAGTTTGACCAGTCCCAACCATATAAACTAACCCATGCACTTCAACGTGAGTATTATAAGTAACACCCGCAGATATTTGATAAGCTGTTAACATTGTTGTCCACACTCCATCCAGTGACCTTTCAATTGATATCCCTCGGATGCCTGTTGCATTAGCAGCAAACTCCCCTCTGGCAGAGACAAAGTAGTATCCGGCATATACAGGGTCAAACTCCCCTGTTACAGTAGAATGGTCTGCGCCAGTATCAAAATTCTCAGTATCATATATCACTGGAGTCCAAGAGATATTGGCAATGCTTACTGCTGAAATGCGGTAGGCAGAAACAGCACTAATATTCGCCAATATTACAAAATTTGCTGCATCATACCCATCTACCATATCTGCATTAAGGTTAGTCACCAATGCGGGGCTTACCAATGTCATTGGAGTTGTGCCAGAAGCAATAGTGGAAACTATCTGGCGACTGGTCACGCTGAACTGACTTCCTGTAATAGTTATCCCATCGGTCCCCGCAGCCCTCAGTTTTAAAGTCCTTAAATTGTTATCATATTCTATTCCACCATCCGCATAACCATCCGTGGGATTACCCATGAATACACTCCCAAAATTGCCTTTTGGTGAAAGTATATTTACATAAGTATTATTGCTATTCTCCACAACCATACCACCGTCTAAACCAGTTATAGCGCCAGCAGAGCCTTTAAAGACGTGCAGTAAAGAGTCTGGAGTTGCAAAACCACTACCTATTCCAATATATCCAGAGGCTCTAAGAATTGTCATAACATCATTCGAGATTCCATAGCTATAAATTCTTAAATCACTATTACCTACGTTTCTTAGACCTAAAATCCAATCATCCCCTGCACCATCTAAAACACCTGTTGCAAATTTGATCATGCAATTTTGACTACTATTTACTCTCGCTAACCCAATAGTCGTCAATGCGTCCGCTGCATTGATCTGTAAATGTGCCACAGGAGTTGCTATGCCTATACCCACATTGCCAGCACTGAATAAAGTATTTCCAGCAGAAGGAGTAAACGCCCAATTGCCTGTTACTGATTCATTGGCGGCAAGACGGGCAAGCAATGCACCATCTATTATTGCTGTTTCGGGGATGGCGTTAGCATTGAATACAGGATTAGTGGAAAATGTCCAAGTTCCATTCACACTCTCATTATCTGCCATTCTGGCATAAGCAGACAACTCGGATACCCCACTCACTGCGTGCACATGATCACGGATATTGATTTCTACTGCATTCATTTGAGCAGCAGTTAAAACCTGTCCCACAGAGAAAGTTTGGAACGAGTATGCCAATTAAACCACCCCCTCTTTTTCTATAATATCCTCATATTGGGCTACCCCATCTTTAACTACCAATTGTTTTATAGAACCATCATTGGTGTCAATGGTGTAGTCTACTTTGTCTGGGTCTACACCATGAGCTTTGAGTACGGCCTTGCCCAGCTCCAATTGTTCTTGTTTTGTCCTCTGGACTTTAGCCACCATAGTTACCACATTCTCCCAGTACTCTATAGTAGCAATACCTATAACATAAGCATTTTGGTCTTGTTTAGTCTGTAGACCTTTAATGCTTTTGAGTTCTTGTTCTGATATCTTCATGAGTTTATCCCCCTTATTTCCCTTCCATACTGAAATGCCAGAGGCAGTGGTTTGTGCAAGGTGCTATTATCAGTTGGAATTACCACTGTGATAAATAGCTTAATATCTTGTTAATCCTGTTGCTATTAAACTAAAATAATCGATTATAAAACCCTTTACTGCTGTTGTTAAAGTTTGAACTGAACCACGGGGAACCATCCCATTAACGTTATCACCAAGCCAAGTTGCATCAGTGTAAGTGCCTATAAGAATATCATTTACATAAAATTTAACATCTGATGTTCCTCTTATTATTCGTAGCCGATAATAAATATCCACTACTACAGCTATTGATGAGGCATATGAAGTTACAACTCCTGATATTGATGCCTTTGCTACCCAATTTGCATTAGCAGACGAATTATATTCAATCCATGCAGCGATACCAGGTGTAGTTAACATCATATTTATTGAATTTGCCACTCCAAATTGCATTATCATACTTGTATTCGAAATATAAGCAGCTTTAGCAATAAAATCTACATCAAACTGAGTAACTCCATATATAAGGCTTGGATTTGTAACGGTATCTTGAGTAATATAGAAGATATTAAAGTTGTCTAAAACTGCAGATGTTTGTATTCTCATTGCCCCAGGATGATTAACTTCAGTAAAATTAGTAGAAGTTTGGCTTATTGTAGTTACCTTCCAACCAAGTTCTCCTATTTGTCCATCATTTAATATTCCACTTCCAAAATCATCAACAAGAATACACTTATTTATGGAGAAACTGGACCCTCCACTTCCCATCTGGTCAATAGTTCCATCAGGCCTTCTCCATTTGATAATTCCATCTTCTGAATATAATACTCCACCACCAGTAGGATTAGTTGTAGGGGCTGTAGAGGCATTTGCTATGCCAATCACTTTTTGTCCACTACCGAATTGGTTAACTGTCCCAATACCCACATTACCACTTCCACCATACCATCTGTCATCTACAATATCAGAACCAGAAATAGTTAAGTCTGTCCCATAAGTAAACCCGCTCAACCACTGGTGCATGGGATTCCCCACTACAGGAGCAGTTATGGTAAGATTACCTCCTCCACCATCTCTAACTATTTTCCCATAAGGGGAGATGAGACAAGTGGAATCAATAGTCAGATTAAACCCATTCGTATGTATTTGTCCTGTATAAGTGATTATCAGATGGACATTACTTAGCGTGGTATTGGCACTTAGATATATGTCATCTGAGATAATAAGGGGCTTTAAAGCCGCTGCCAGCCCAGCATTCCCAAGATCGCTATACCCTGTGGCATCTACAAACTTAGTAGCTAATTGAATAAGTCCCATAACTCAGAATCCTAATCTTTTGCTATCCAACACTCCGGCAGTAGCATGATCTAATATCAACCATTCTCTATCTTGCCATTTTTCCAACTCATATTTACATACGTGCTCTAATCCTCGTTCCCAACTAATCTCATGGTCAACAGCCATAACAGTGAATGGACTTCCTATAGCTGACAAGGACTCCACTATTGAAAGTAGATCACCTACTTCTGTTCCAAGCATTTTATCCCATTCATTTTTCACTTCTATAGATAGCTTATCCAATGGGTCTTTCTTATCGAACACAAGATATGTTACATAATTTTGGGCGTATGGTAGGGAATCAATCAAATCAGATTCCAAGGTGAATGACCTTTTATTATAAGCATTCTGACTGCTAACAACCTCTGATTCTGCCGACACTAAGGGTTGACGCTGTATTGGGTATCCTCGTAATTGAAACTTTGTCACATAAGCGGTATCAACAATTCCATTGAATAACGTGCACACTGTAGTTGTGGCGTAATTTATAAAACTCAACGAGGCTGTGGCTGTTAGGTTAGTTCCTGTCCCCCCAGATGCTGTGTTGAGAAGATAATCAATAGAGGCTACTGGAGTAGCCATACTGGTTACAGGGATAGGTGCTTCATTAGTATCAGGATCAACATAATCAAGCCAAAAGCTCGTCCAACCGCAACCAACTACAGTAAGAACCCTGTCAAGTTTAGCCACTATACTTTGGAAAGCAGACACTTTTCGTGGTGAACCCGATACACGCAGAACATTCCCTATACCCTGCTCATCTAACTGGTATTGATAAGATAAAAACTCATTATAACTTGCCACCACTGTGCCAAGTAGATCATAGTATCTATTTTTAACTTGCACTTTCCCAGATCCGTCTACAAATACCTTGTAATCACCATACTTAATGAGTTCATCGATGGGGGCGGTGCCTTTGCGTTTTTCAAACCAAGCATATCCAATAATATCTGAGAAAGAATCCACCACACTATCTGCTCCACTCACTCCAGCCGCACTAAGCACCTCAGTAAATAAAGAGCCAGTATTATAGTTAACCTTTATAGAGAGGTCTATGTCACGAAAATTAATATCTTTGATCCTATCAGATGCTTGGATATAAGTGGATTTACGTCCCCATTGCGGGTCAATACTATAGGTATCCACATAACCTGTGAACAGATCCTGGGTAGTTCCACTATAAGTGGCTTGAACACGGACTCGTTTATTGGGCTTTAAATTAGGATAGTAGACAGAACTGGAATTTGCAGGTGAGTATTTACGCTCTAAATTGTCCAGTATTAAATCAAGCCTACCCATACTAAGGCCCTGCTCATAAGTGGCCAATTGTCTGGTGATTGAAACTCTAAGACAGTCAGATGTGATTTGAGTGAAGCTATTAGCAGTGAACTCCATGGCAACTGTATAGACTGGATCAGGCATATCTGGCTTGCTCCCTTTCTACAGCAGAAGTCAACTTACGCGACCATTTAGCAAATGTTATTTCATCCATTATGTTAGGACCTTGTAAAGTGACATATATGTCATTCCCTTTACCTCCTCCACTACCTCTGAGTTGGTTGAGAGGGACTACAGCCTCTGAGCCCGCCTCTCCTATCATCGCGAGTGTAGGTCTGGTTACAATCCCTCCATGCTGCATAGCAGTAGGTACTATAGTCTGATCTGTTATTTCCCGTAAAGCATCAGTTATAGTCGATGCAAGACCCTCAATAAGCAATGGAGATATCATAGTAGTGGCTGTTAAAAGCTCTCCTAACCCACCTTCAATAACAGCATAGGTCAGAGTACCTGCCTTGCTCATATCATTCATCTCTTTTATCAGAACTACTGCATTATTTATGGTAGTGGTGAGTTTGATAATATAATCTACCATTTGAGTCTCCAGATCATTACCAATCCGTTCCAGTCCAAGTGCTTCAAGCTGTATGTCTATAAGTTTGTCAAATTCTATAATCCCACTTTGTTTTACACTTCCTAAGCCATCAACTACTTTTTGCTGCCAATTATCAATTGAACCCATTTCATCCAGCATAGCCTGGTTTACAGCAACAAGTGCGTCAAATACATCAGTCCCCTGAATTTCAACACCTGTTAATGCTGCTATCACCTTCGCCTGCCAATCATCTATAGAGCCTAACTCATCGAGCATGGCTTGATTAATCTCAATAAGCTGTTGAAACTCACTCTTCCCTGCTTCTTTCACCTCCTCCAATCCTGCAACTATAGCCTCTTGCCAACTTAACAAATCATCTTGTCCTGTAATACCCTGTTCAGTCAGCACTGTCAATTCATTTTGCAGTTGTAGAGCTTGAGCCTCCAATTTTAATCGTTGCTGTGGGTCAAGCTCCATTACAATACTACGGTTTACAGATATAAGATCACGCCTTAATTCTTCCACTCGACTTTGAATACCTTTAGTATCAAATAATTGTTGAGCTGTTTGCCATACATCTAAATACGCCTGTTTTAACTTGTCTAACAAACTAATTCGTTGCTCACCAGTAACTCCTTGAATAGCCAATCTTAGTTGTTCTACATTCTGTATTTGAGATTGGAATAGTTGTTCAGTAGTAAACAATGAACGAGATATTGAAGTGATAGCATCCTGAACAGATGATACAAAAGTATCTCGTTGTCCAATCAAAGATGTTATTTTATCGGTAATTTCTGAAAAGAATGATTGAGCAGAACTCCAGACATCTAACCAGGCTTGCTTTAGGTCATCCAATAACCCCGGCCTCTTTTCCGTTGCAGAACTTGCAATTTTCTGCTGCAGCATCTCAATATCACCTATCTGAGCTCTAAACATCTGTCCAACTGTAAATAATGATCTTGATACGGTTTTTATATCCCCTCTAATAGAGGATATAAAAGTTTCTCGTTCCTCTAAGAGATATGATATCTTGTCTGTTATCTCTGTGAAAAAGCTCTTGGCACTGTCCCATACTTCTGCCCATGCATCTTTCAATTCATCCAGTAACTCTATTCTAAGCTCACCTTGAGTACCTACTAAGGCTGCCTGAGCTTGTTGCACCTTAGTCATGTCATCTTTGAATACATCCATAGTGGACATAGTAGAACGGAGAATGTCTCTGATGCTATTATCTATGTCTTTAGCAAAATCTTTTTGTTTCTCTATCAAATCAAATATTTCTTTAACGTGTTCTTTAGCCTTTTCAAATCCATCAACAAGCGTTCGAGTAAATTCTACAGAAGAATCAGCGAGCTTTTTAGCTAACAAAACTATTCGCTTTTCAATTTCAGAAATAAGAACTCCTTTACCTGCTTGCTGTCCTCCTCCTGGTCTCACACCACCGGGTAAAGGAGCCTCTATAATAGCCAGGGTAGATATTTTAAGTTCTCGTAAAAGAGTATTTATATCGCTCACCATCATTCGTAATCCTGGAATCTCTTCCCAACGTGTAGTTGTCCCTCTTATAGTAGACAGGCCAGTAACAAAAGTTTCGATCATCTCTGCCTGTCTGTATTTACTTGTAGGTGCAGCCTCTCTAAATTTAGCTATTTCAGCAAGAGCACGACTGGACAATTCAACTGCTTTTCTCGCCTCTGTAAGAATAGTTGCTGGTGGGAATAATGCTTCTTTAAACTCCCCCAACGCTCCTTTAAAATCTTGAACAAATTCAGTAAACACTTTCTCTAATCTAACAGTAAGAGGTTCTACCTTAATCTTCTTCTCTTTTCTACCACCAAACATCTGAGCAAACATTCCAATTACAAGACTTATACCAGCAGTAGCGGCAGCAAAAGCTATACTTATTTGTGCAGCGGCTACTTTAGCAGAAACTTGCATCACTATTAATTGATACAGAAAATTACTAACCATCTGACCCATGGTATCAATGAATACATTAGCCGCATTATGCCACACATCTTTGAATGTCTGAGTTGTGCCCATCCAAATACCTTTTATTACTTCAGCCACTCCACTAACAGCCGTCTTTATAATTTCATTTTCATATACCATTGTATTTGTTGTAACTTGACTTTCTACACCTAAATCTTTGAGTAGCTGTTGGAACGTCTGCACTGCATCACTCATAGGATCGAACTTAAGGTCTATTAACGTTTTAATAGCCTCTCGCACAGCATCTATTTTGGTTTGTGCTACATTGAACTCCTTACCCATAGCTTTACCCATGGTTTCGGCTTCTTTGAATTTCTTATTTAATTCATCCTGTACTTTGACCAGATTCTCTTGGTCTGTAAGAATATCTGAGAAGGCTTGGTGATAGACTTTTATATCCTCATCACTTAGGGGTTTAATATTAGGCCCTTTCAATCCTGCCCAATAAAGCTGAGCATCTTTTAATGAAGTGGTAACAGCATCCACTGCATATCCCCACCCATAGATAGTAGGAACTAACTGTGCTATAGCATCTCTATATGTATTCAAACTACTCGGATCTAATGCTATACTTAATTCTCCGAGCTTATCAATCACTTCAGCAACTTCCTTATTTGCTGGTGTAAGGCCTAATTTAATTAATGCTGAAAGTGCCTGTTTATAAGCATCCACATCAGCGCTTGTTTTATCAAATTTTGCTCCTACAGAGGTAGCAAGAATAGTATTTTCAAGTAGTTTCGCCGCAAGATCACTCATAGTTTCTGTAACTTCTTTTACATTCTTACCCATACTCCCTGCTTGTAGACCAAATAATTCCACAAAATTAGTACCTGCTGCTTGTTTTAAAAACTCAAACATCTGAGCCACATCGTCCATGGCTCCCCCAGCAGCCTTGTATTGTTGTATAAGAGCAGTAACATCAATTTTGTGTTTAATCATTGTCTGTACTAATAATCCGAATTGTTCATTTAAGTTCTTGGCACTATCAGCCAATTCTCTGTAAAATTCTTTTAATGTCAGTTTACCTAACTCTTCTTGAGCTCTTTCTCTTAATACTTTAGTAGCTCCTGTTACAGGGCCTTCGCCTGCTTTAATAGCCTCTCCTATTTTATCACCGAGCTTAAATAGTTCAGCCATACCCTCTACATATCCTTTAGCAAAGGCATCTCTAAGATGCTGGCCAAGTTCAGCACCCAACTTAAATGATTTTGCCCATGCTGCAAACACTTTATCCCATACATGTTCTAATGATGACAAAGACTCCAATATATCTGCTGTAGTATTTAATACTACTATCTTCATCCTCATCATTGATACTTCGGCTGTGTAAGCTAAATTATCCCAATATTTAATCAGAATATAAATTGCAGAGCCTATTGCCAATAAACTGGCTATTACTATCCCAATGGGATTACTTAAAAGACCAAAAGCAGCAGGGAGCATCTTAAGACTAAGTCCTAAAGACCCCAAACCTGCACCCGCAAAAGAGGCCAACCTCACCAACCCACCTAAAGACAATAATAAAGGTGGGAGGACTGCCGCAAAAATCCCTATCAACACAGCTGCTTTTTTTAGTGGACCTGGAATTTCATCCCATCCCATTCTTAGGTTATGAAGTGCCGTAGTTACTCGTATGATTATTCCACTAATATTAAACGTTTCGTTAAGAGTCTTACCTATTTCTGCTAACATAAATTCCATTTCATCTTGGAGATTGGAATATCCTTGAAGTAGAGTGCCCATCTGCTTTTCCATCCCACCACCAAAATCCCTCTGCATACCCATGAATACCGCTACCAATCCTGTCTTCGCATCAATAGCTCCTTTACGAGCCATTTCCATCGCTTCTGGAACACTTTTACCTATAGCAGCAGCCAAATAATCCCATGCTTTAACCCCAGCCATTGCCAAATCACGCATTTCATGGCCAGTCACTTTACCTATCATCTTCAACTGACCCATGTTATAGATAATTCTGTTTAACTGTTCGGCCGACCCTCCCATCGAACCTACTGTGTCTCCCAATACACGTAGAACAGGAATAACCTGTTGGGTTTCAAATCCAAGTGCTACCATCCTACGAGCAGTGACTTGCAGGTCTGTAAATTTAAAAGGAGTTCTGGCAGCAAAATCTCTTAATTCTTCAAGGAATTGTTTGGCCTTTTCTCCTGATCTAAGTAAAGTAGTAAATCCTATCTCTGCCTGTTGCATCTGACCGGCCATACCAATAGCAGCTTGTCCAAAGGCCTTAAGAGGAGCGCTAATCTTTGATGCCATCCAAAGCGTGGCTGCCCCCGTCAGAGCATTCATTCCTACAGTCAGAGACTGTAACTGTTGCTGTACTAACGACATCCCTTGTAAGGCAACTTTTATATCAATATTATTAGCCACGCCTTGATTTCCTCTTTAGTTCCTCTGCTTCTTGCTCCAACTTCTTAATCAAATAATTGACTTCCTCAACAGTTAACTCTTCTACATCACTCTTACTCCACCCATACTCCCGCCCCATTACATGGAGGACGTTAAGGAAGGGCGGTCTGGTGCCTCTCCTCCTATAGCTGTCATAACTTGCTGAAGCACTGGGTCTTTGAGCTCGAGATCATCTACATCATCCTGTGTAATTGTGGTATCTACTTTACTCAACACATAGTAAGCCACAGAACTAATAGCCTGCATCACCCCTTGATCAAATTGTTTAGCAGTCACACCCCTACGCTCAAGTTCCTTCCAATCTCTTAGCTTCAATGGCAGGGCTTTACTAAGGTCTATTTTCTTACCTTTGAATTCTACTTCCATATTATCACCTCCTCATTCTGGTTGTCCCATTTAGTTGTCTTCTATCTACCCTTTCTTACTTACCTTTTTCCCCTTACTTTTCTTGTTACCCATCTTTCTCATCTCCTTTCTTGTATCACTTAAAATCCACTGCTGGTATTAGTCAACCGAACATCTATAGCAGTAGCAGAACCAGTATGATACCTGGCCTTACCAGTAAAACTTACTGTTGTTCTCTCCCTTCCACCCATTGCAACAGGAAATGCTGTATAAACCATTCTTGGGATATCAATCTTAAGAGAAAAACTCGCAGTCTGTGTAAAGTACACTATCATTTGTTGTTCTGTCTGATTCAAGAAGTTATTATACTCAGTCAAATTGGCAAAATCCACTGTGCCACTAATACCTACGATCTGTGGACCTGTTCTACGAATCTTTGCCACTGCTGTGGAAGCATTAAGAGCCGGTATACCTTCTATCTGTCCATCTATGCTAATAGTAAGAGCTTCCATAAGAGTTGTTCCCGCTCCACCAAGGCTTATTGAACATGTATCAAAAGCAAACGGAAATGTAGGTGAAGATACAAAACTTGGCGTGCTCTTGGCTACTATAGACGACACTTTGCCTACAACTCCTGCTGAACATCTTAAAACATTGTTAGGCTCCACATTGAACTCCAAGGTATTCATACACACACCAGCATACTGAAATGAACTGGTTACATCTCTAAACACCTCAAATGTATAAGGTGCTACAGGCTGCTCAGACGCAAAGTCTGCTGTTGGTGTCTTGAATGTGTTAGTGTAAAGATACCCAGATAAAACCGTAGTAACTACTGGATTATTAAACACCCCTCGTAGGAACGGTGTTAATACTTCTGGATATACTGGAAATTCTACACTACCACCAATCCTCCTAATACCAGCCATATCATCAGGTTCAGTGTAAATGGCGCCTATATTTTTTACCTCAAATCTGTCTATTTCCAATGCCATACTCTCACTGAATAACTCCACATAATCTGTTGCGCCTATAGGAGTACCCCATGTGGTCTCCTTCGCAAGTCCCAAAAATCCTGCTGTTCCCATACCCATCTTCAATCACCTCCTTTTTCGGTTAAATCAATAGAATCCATATGTTTAACTTCGTAAACTTTACCACCTATCTCACCCACCGTCTTTTTTACTTCTTTTCCCTCCTGTATAACTTTTACAAGACCTTGACTAACAAGTTGTTTTACTACTTCTTCATCATTACATACCATCACCTCCCCTTTATGTTGTAGATTCAGCGTGCCTCTATAGTCTCTTGTTTCAAGAATCATTATTTTACTCATACATATTCCCTCCTCTTTATGTTGATGCCATGACTTCCGCTATAACCACCACCTCTCCCCCAGCCACATAACCAGAAGTATCAGGAACTCGGGCGCTTTGTATCTCACCACCTTCAAGCCAACTATAATTTACTTTACTATTTAATGACCTATTGGCCATCAAGACCACTTCCACCTTGCCTACTAAGTCATCCCTGTTCTTGCAAGCCTCAGTTATAGAATCTAAAGAATATTGCCAGCACCAGATTGAAAACCTCAATTGCATCCGTGTCCTTGTGCCTGCTGCCAAAGGTTGTCCTGCAGTGGGGTCTCGACGCTCAAGATATATAGATACCCAAGGACCTACCTCTAAATTCAGATCATCTTCCACTGTTACTTGGACTCCTCCTATAGTGGCATCAGCCTTGAGGATTTCTGCAATTTCAGTTTCTATTTCAAAATAATCTATTCTGGACACCTGTGTTCTCTTTTAATTATATGGTTTAAACAAGCAAAAACCCTGTTTAACCTATGTTTGCCTTTAAACATATACCCTTTTTATATACCTCAGATCCAAAACAGAAATAAACCCTGTTTACGCCCCTTTAAACCTTATCCTCCAGACTGCCTTAATACTTTTGCCACATAAGCGTTGAGTAATGTCGTAGCCAGTGTTTGAGCTTGCTTTTCTGTAGGTAACATAGGACGGCGTGGCAATCTGCGTCTTGGCTCTGATGACTCGTGATAAATAGCGTATTGTGTTTCTGTCCCTACTGTCACCGACACTCCTCTCCCATTGATTTTAACATCGGGATTAGGAGCTTTGGTAAAACTCATCTTTAATCTCCCTATATCTTGTAATATTTTAGCCCCTCCTCCGCGTTTCCTTCTTCTCATAATAGTACGTGGACTAAGAGGAGCCCATGCTTGTCCTGTTTTTCTACCCTCTGATTCAAAGTTCGCAGTAATCCAATCAATTAAAGACAACCCAACAGCCAACATAAATTTCGATCCATCCAAACTCCTACCTATTCTAAGTAAGGTTTGTTCAGCCTGTGAGGTATCAACTGTAATTTGAAGACCAATACTCATAAAAGTCGATCCTCTATACTGGTCAAATCACGCTCATCCAAGCCATCATCTATTTTATCCGCATCCTGTATCTGCAGTTCCCCTGGGCCTTCCCAAAATGTAGGATGGTATGCTTGGGTGGTTGAATGAAACTCACCAGCTTCTGAACGACCACTTATTAATGTTCCGGTGGTATCCACTAACAATATATCTCCTTTAGCTATATCATCCAATAGCTTCATGGATTCCTTGAATCTAACATACCAGGGGTGTTCCCCAGCGTCTGATTTCAATGTAATTCTTGAACTCAATACTCTATAAATGGCTAAATCTGTGGCCAATGTTTCCAGCAATGGTATCTGGGAGGTAAATGGCAAGGAGTAGCGTCTGGATAATTTGGCATTCATTAAGGCCTCTGCCTGTCCTGCATGCAATAACATTAGGCTATTATTGAGTGTACTAATAGAACCTATAGCAGTTAAAGTCATTTGCATAAGACTCGCTGTGGTATATGACACAACTAATGACATAGTGGTATTTCCTCTCTAAATCAAAATCTTTCTATCTACAAAATATTCATTCAACATATCCATTATTTACAATATTGATAGTAATTCTGTGTTGTCTCATCTACCACCATTTGTTACAGTATTGACTCATAGCCTCTTTTACTCGCCACTGCATCTCGACTTGCAAATCTTCTTCTGATGCAAATCTCACTGTTTTAATCTGTGGACTTGGTGGACCATCTTTAGATGCATTTACACAAAACACCACCTCCGCCCCAAGTCCCAATATAGTACATGCTTGTGAATAATAATCCAACGCATCTGCATTTAAATAATTACCCTTACCTAAGAAATGTTTTCTATAAATATCCATAACCTCCTCACATCTGATTTTTACATTTGGGGTTATAACACCACCATTTCCCTGTAATTCATAAGTGCATAAGAGCATGTTATCTCTCATCTTGAAGTGTTTATTCAATAATCTATCAGGATACTGCTTATAACTTTTCTCAAGTAATGGATTGTTACGCCAGAATTTTCTTCTTCTCCCACTTTCTATCAAATAGCCCATATGAGCTATATGCACATCACTCAATACAATAGTTACTCCGGGGCCTTCATTGATACCTGTCTCTGGATGTTCATGGCAACTTCCCCACCACTGTAATGGCTTCCCATTGTAGTGTCTATTCCTAAACAATCTAACTGGCATATCAGGCTTAAACTGTGTGTCTACTGCGAAATGATGTTGCCTAATGGAATATCCATGAAACATGTTCTCTCTAAGATATTTATATATCCTTTCTTTGTCTATCAACTTTTCATCACTATCTATCCATAGCACCCAATCTCCAGTTAAATTAGGCAATGTAAGATTTCTTGCTGTATCAAATCCATCCACTTTAGGGTCGACTCCTGAAACAATCTTAGCACCATATTCATTAGCTATTTCTATTGCTTTATCACTCATTCCACAATCCGCTACAACCAACTCATCCACTACACCTTCGATAGACTTCAAACACCATTTTAAAGTATCCTCCGCATTTGGACCACATATCATGGAGCCTGATACTGTTTGCCTTGGTCTTTGAAATCTTAATTTTCTATCCCAATTTATCTTGCCTAATAGCTTATGGTCTGCTTTATATCTAATAAAATAAAATCCAGCGGGTTCCCCTGTCTCTTCTATAGTTTTTTCGTATACCGAGAGTATTTCAATCTTTGGCTTTCCACTCAACATATCCCGTAAAGAATGAAAGTCGAGTTCCCACAAATGATTCCTATGCTCGATTCTATCGAAATCTGGATACTCCCTTGGTCCATAGGGCACAGTAATAATAACAGTGCCTCCAGGTTTTACCCATCGTTCCATAGATTGCAAAGTTTCAACAGGATCCATACAATGCTCTAACACTTCAGACATTAGTAGACAGTCAAACTCCCCATACTCCTCCAAATTAACTGTATGAGTGCCTTGAATAAAAGTTAGATTCTCTGGGTTCTTTGCAAACTGTTTAAATTTATTACTCCACTTTATAGCACCGACATCTATATCTATTCCTACCCATTTTCTTCCCACTCTACGTTCTAAATACACTGTCATCCAGCCATGACCCGTTCCCACATCGAGTATTTTCTCGATAGAGGTATCAGCTTTTAAACATTCTTCAATCAGAGCAAAACGTTTCTCATCGGAATGATTAAAGTGTTCCTCAGTAAATTGAGAATTGCTTAATCGTTCATCTGTCACCTCTCCCATATCTCTATAATGTTCCTCCAACTTCTTACTATTATGCCTAAACCCCCAATCCTCCTCTAACCAATCCCTCAGATAATCAGCCTGTTCCCCTTCCACTCCAGTTAACACCTTTTCTGCCGCAAATACATCAGAGTGTCTGATGAAATGATGAGCTAATCTAATAGGATTATCATTCCTTTGTGTAATCAACCTTTTAAATTCTTCTGTCCATTGTCTTGTCAATTCATCTATGCTCAGTTCCTGCGCTTTCTTTCTACCAGCTCTACTCATCCTCTCCCAAGCCACATCGTCATACAATACCCTTAATACTTCACTAACAAATTGCCATTGATATGTCTCTATCCATGGGTCTCCATCTATGAACACCCCAGCTTCTGGATGAATAGTTTCAGGTAACGCTCCTTTGTTTGAAGTTATAATAGGAAGCCCTAAACTCATACACTCCATCCCTCCAATAAAACTAACCTCAGCAAAATTTGAACTCTGTGGTGATGGTGTAGGATATACATATAATCCTGATGAAGCGTATAATTTATAAAGTTCCTGCTTAGTTAAATGACCAGCCCAAGACACTCTTGGTTTGTGTTTCTCTATCAATGAGTTAATATAGTTATAATAATCCACCATATGAGGGACAGTGTTATTATATCCACATACCACAAGAGTTATCTCGGGGTCACGTTCCCAAAGCTGTGGCATTATCTTTTCAAGCAGGACATCTAATCCTCGCTCTGGTCTTGAGGCATAAACAAGTTGTTTTCTATTTCTTTTTATCTTTGTAGTAGATTCCACCACCTTAATCAAATCTAAATCAATACCATTTCGTGAAGTATAAAACATTGCATCAGGCACTCCATAGACTTCTTTATACTGCTCTGTCATAAACTTACTTACTGTTATCACTTTATCTACATTCCATAACACGGATTTAAACTTATCACCTTGCCTTAACAAAGCCAAATCATGTTGCCATAATAAATTCAACTTAGATGCAGTTGGTATGGCAAAAGCCTCCGGTACCCGTTGCACTATAGTTACATCATGTATTGTAGTGGCGGCATAAGAATGGAATTGCTCTGCTGGCACATATACTATACCATCGGGTTGAGGACCGGGAGTGTCAGTATTGCAGAATAACATCACATTATGACCTTGTTTCCGAAGACTTTTTGCCATCATAATTCCCATAGTTTCTGATCCACCTACTGACTGTTTTTCCAGTATATCATGTGATAATTTCATTCCAGGTACTAATATGGCAATATCTAACTCCCAATCCTTCATACAATAACCTCCTTTGTTAGGTTGGTAAAATTAGTATTCTCTCCAGTATATATATAATTTGCATTATAGCCATGATAAATATCTCCGTTACTTCTGTCCACTATAAATCTAAAACCTACATCAGTTAAGAACCCTATAAGCTCTTGCTCAGCAGTCTCCAGATTCCTATAAGCACTGAACTCTCTAAAAGTCTCCTCAGTGAACACATCACTTCTCCATGGACTATGAGTAGATAGTTCTAATATCTTAACATTACATAATATACTGGCTATTTCTTGGGTGGGTGGGAATATGTTGTACTCCGTCCCCTCAATATCACACTTTAAATAATCTACTTGCCCTACAAGTCTCAATAAGTTAGGCAAAGAAATAGCTTTAATTCTAACAGATCGATCACTATTAACTCTTGACATTAAATGCTGTCCACTATTACCACCTTGTAGATGATGTATTTCTACATCACCTTCTTCATGCCTCATGGCACAGAGCATTGGAAATACTTTGTTAGAGAGACTGTTATTTATGATATTTTTAACTAAACACCAGTAATTATCCATCACTGGTTCTATAGCATATACAATGTCAGCCTGCTCAGCTACATATAGTGAGAAATAACCGGCATGAGCCCCTATATCAAGCATTGTTTTAAACTTGAGCTGACTATATTGTTTTGCAATCTTAACGGCATCAGTCTCGAATATATAATTCTCTTGATTAGGGACTTCCATTCTATATGGATAATTACTCATACTATTATAATTTCCTGTATAATCTTAATACAAACTTCTGTTATATATTCTTGCCACTTATGCATAGCTATAATTGTAAGTATGACAGATACCTTTTTTCAAACTATCCATCCCTCAGTTAAAGCCCTATATACTAAATGCGTGCTAAATTTATGCTTTTCAATAAACATTTCACGAGCCTGACTAAACCGATTAGCCCGTTCCTCCTCTGTGTATTTCTGAGAATAGGTCTCTTGGTTTAAATGATCAATCATTACTTTCCAATTCCTTAGACTTCGATAGCCCGCTTCATACATACGCATCACAAGGTCTGAATCGCTGAAAATATCTTCGAAATCTTCGTCAAACTTAAACCTATATTTCCATGCCATCAAGGGACCATAAATACCTTCCATTATGGCATCTTTTGACTTTAGCTTTAAATCACTCGAAGCTAATGTGGCTACACCACAATCTTTTATCTCAAAACACTTTAGTAAAGCCTCCAGCCAATTCTGTGATACAAATATATCATTAGCTATCTGCACTATAATATCACCTAATGCTTGGTCTATAGCTTGATTAAACTCTTTTGTATAGCTACTTGGTTCTGAAAAATGCAAGTAAATATCTGCATAATGCTTGAATTTCATAGAGCCTGTTTCTACTATCACCAATTCAAATGGTATATTAGTTAAATCCCTCATCAACTTGATACAGCACTGTGTAAATATCTCTTGTCGAGTATTAAAAATCATTATTGGTAGTATGACAGATACTTTCAAACTGACAACTCCCTATGTTCCCATACTTCACTCAATGTAACTGGATCTCGATATATCATCACAGGTCTACACCAACACGAAGGATAACTTTCATGCCTCGGCCACTTTTCAACATATACATGAAATCTATTGCGCTCTAAATTACCAACTGTTAAATCTTTTGCTTCATCTATAGTCAAATGTTTTGTCATGAGCAAATACCTGAATATCTATTCACTTTATCAATATCTATGATCTGAATCGAATCCTGAATGTTTTTCCTTGGGCATTTAGATTCTAATGTAGTGGTAAAGTATTTTAGATTCTTACTAAACTCTTCTGGAGTCATATTAGTAAATTGATACCAATTATCCCCTACACCACTATTACCAAATCTATTGGTCACATCATAAAGACGACTTCTCACCCACTGTTTATCAAACTTTATGCCAAATCGTTCTGGCTCATTCCATATTGCAGACCCTGGTATGGGGGTCAATATGGCTAAGTTCCACTCATCTGGCTGACATTCTGTTATTAAGTCTATAGTATCTTGCACTGTCTCTTTGCTCTCACCAGGATTACCATACATAAGAGAACACCGAACAGGAACTTCTAACTGCTTGCACCACAAAAGTGCCTGTTTATTCCTCTCCCTTGTCAAACCTTTTTCGATTGATTCCAAAACTATATCACTCCCTGACTCCACACCCATAGTAATACTTGACAGGCCACTATCCCTCATCTCCCTCAGTAGATCGTATGTCAGTGTGTCTGCTCTACTCCAGCATCGCCATATAATATCTCTCTTTCTGAATTCTTGACATAATCTGCTCACTCTATCTTTATTAAGAGTAAATATATCATCATAAATTACAAATGCCCTAGTTCCATATTTTGCCTTAATAAAATCTATCTCTTCAATAATATCTTCTACTATTCTGTACCTGACTTTCCTACCTACAGATACTCTACAACAAAATGAACATGAAAATGGGCATCCTCTCGAAGTTATAATATGAACCGCCTTTTCACCTTTTATCGTTCTGACATAATTATCTAACCCAAATACATCTCTATCAGGCCAAGGTAGCTTACTCACATCCACCCTGTTTATCTCTGATATACTACCATAATAGCATGTAGTAACCGCCATAAACATCGCCTCTTCCCCATCACCCCTTACAGCACCGGTAGCCTCGATAGGCAAATCTTCTGGGCAGTTGGTGATATGATGACCGCCAATCATTATCTTGCAATTCCAATTATGGACTCGTATATATTTTATTATTTCAACTACGCTTTTCCATTGTGGAGTCATACCACTTATTCCATACACATCTGCATCAAGCGGAATAGATTCAACTGTAGTACCAGGAACTGTAAAATCCACTGCCATTATGTCTTTAACACCATTCGCTTTCAGATATGCACTAATATAAGCCAACCCCAATGGTGGATTCATGTTAGGCTCATTGGCAAATGAAGCAGAGGGTTCAATTAAAACTACTTTCATTTCAGCCTCTTTAAGACAGCCACACAGTACTGCCCTGTGTTAGTCATGTATTGAAACGACTTAACTCTAAACATTCCCTTTACAACATCTTGTAACTTTTCTAAGTCATACCAATCTGCATAGACTCCATATTGATCCATCGCTCTAACAAATTTCATAAACAATGGATGTAAATGTACAGGGATGGTTCTATCAGGGTCTTCTCCTGTCATTATACACCATGCAATATCACTATAGAGCAACAATCGAACTTCTCCATTCTCATTCAACACTTCATTCGCTCGACCTAAAATTTCTCTTATCATAGGTGTATGATGAAGAACTCCATTAGCATAAAAAATATCAATAGGAAGAGCATCCCATTCAAAAAACGGATATGTCCTTGTCACCAGTATTTTATTTTCAATTTTATGACCACATACAGAAAGGATTCTTTCTGCTGCATCTAAATTCACAGATACAATATCTGCTATTGACACTTTATTTCCACTACGAGCAAATTGCAGGGATTCAATCCCCAGACCACATCCAAAATCTAAAATATGTTTCCCTACTGTATCATCGAGGCCAAGCAACCCCCTCCAAAGACCTTTATAATTACGCCACCCACAATATCGTTCTTGTTCTATAATATTCACAATCATAAGAATCTGTTCATTACTCATCTGCAATATATTTGCTGAGGTTAAGAACTCACAACCTTCAGCAGGTGGGTGTGTCCACTCTTCACAAGTCTTTGCAAAATCATATGTATAGTTTAGTGTTTCGACATTCATCTCACTAACCCTCACCTATTCTTATAACCTCAACCCCAGCTTGGCCCGGTATATAACGCCAAGGGTCTATTACTATAGAGCCCTCTGGGAATTTGTAATGGACAAATTCCTGATGTTTAGTGCCTATAAAAAACACATGAGGCTGATTATCTCTGAACCGTCCAGCACAAAATATCATAGAATCAGAATCTACAAATGGATCATAACATTCCACCTTATAGCCTTTCTCTTCTATAAGATTTTTTAATAGCAAAGCACAACTACCTCCTGTCAGATTAATTTCAGGTTTATATGAGTAACCTAATAGCAAAATCGGCTTCATTAAGTTTTTTCTATGATATCTAATCACTATATCTGCAAGCCATTCGGTTTGTCTCTCTCTCGCTTCCATTACAGAACCGAAGAAGTCATAAGATAAATGTAATTTCTTAGCAAGAAAACTTAATGCTATGTTATCCCTTGGGTGGCAGTTACCCCCATCACCCATACCACCACTCATATACTTAGGACTAATCAATCTATCCGTTGCCATTTTTAGTCCATCAGTAATCTCATCCACATTACAACCAGGTATCTTGTGGGCGATTTCCATAACTGTATTGACAAAAGCCAACTTGGTGCTTAGGAAAGTATTGTAGAAAACTTTTATCGCTTCTGCATTCTCAATAGATGTCACATACAGTAGGGCGTCAGTTATGGTCTTATAAAACTCTTCTATCACTCTGGCTGCTTCACTATCGTGTTTTCCGAATAGGACAAACTCAGGATATAGGAAGTCTCTCATTGTAGTACCCATAGCTATGAAAAATGGATTGTAACAGAGTTTCATCTTGGGACTGCAAAATGGCAACATCTCCCTTCTTATTGTGCCTGGTAATACAGTAGATATAATCACTACTGGAGTCTCTTTCTCAAGCACATTGCCAATGTCAATAACTGCTTGCTGCAAATAGGAATAGTCAAAATCAGATCGCGCCTTCGGTAAGGGAGTAATCCCTTCAAATTCTGGTTTATGTGGTGTTTGAACTGCTATGAAAATAATATCAGGCTCATCTAAAAGCAATTCTTCCAAACTCTGATAAAATAAAAGATGAGACTTATAAGGAAACTCTTGAAACCACTTGTTAAAATCTTCTTCGCCATCAGGCCCCGTCTCTTTATATGGTCTGGGGTCATAGGTCATATTAGCTATGTTAGTATCATACCCTATCACCTGATGACCTTTATAGGCCATAGCTACCGCTACAGGATAACCAAGTTTACCAAGCCCAACTATTGCAATCTTACTCACTTAATTTCTCCTTTACGGTTGTCCCGTTATACGCTAACTTAACTAATTAATTTATATGGTATTACTTCCAATATTGGTTTGCAGCTCTATCCGAAAAATATCGCTATCAGCTAATGTAACAGCGGCAAATGTAACCCTCTGCATCATCGTGCCCTGACCACTACTTGCATGATTAAAAACGCCTGCCTCGGTCATCTGCAGTGAAGTGATAACATCTGCTGCACCACCAAATGTAGATATAGCACTCCACACATTATTGGTAACTGCGGAGTTAATAGCTGTAGCTTTCCTTTTATATTCCCCAGCTAAAGCTGTATCACCCACTACAGGAGTTGCAGTACCAGTGCCGACAGCAATATGGGCCATAGCTGACTGAACTGCATCCCCTACCGAGATACGTCGGGCTATATATGTTCGACCTGCGTTAACTATCAAATCATTAACACAACATACTTCATCTGGTTCCTGCGCATAAAACCCCCTATAGCCCCTATACACTTCTGCTTTAATTGTCTCCCCCACTATCAATTCACTTGATAATGTTTCTAATTGTTTCTCTCCCATTCTACCCCACCTCCTCCTTTTATAAGTATATTATGCATTTGAAGATACTTAACTATGGCGTTATCACATCTCTAACCTGAAACACCCACTTCTTTACAAAATTATAAGCACTCCCTACTACAGTTTTCTGAGCAAACCACTCTCCTATATAATAACCCTCACTCGTGGGCATTGTATACATAGCATAATAGTGTGTGGTATCTGAAGATATTGATGATATACTGGCTACCACTGAGCCTCCTATTCCAGTCACCTTAAATATAGGGTTGCTATCAGGAGCCACAGAACTAACAAAGGTGAATTGTCGGGAGTCTGAAGGTTCAAAAGTCTCAATCACGAATCCCACCTCGGCTTAGGACCTGTGCCAATAACTCGGCCCAGTAAATCTATAGAACTATAAGTAATATTAAGCAAGTCCACTGCCTGTAATCTTGCATAAATTAAAGCTGCTATAATACCACTATATACTACTTTCTGCACATCATCCAGCATGAACATCCCATCAGCCATAAGATGAGTTAGAAGTTTCACCATACCATCACCTATTAACACCCCATCTACTGAAACTTTATCGAATTCTGTCAACTTTAAATCAGCCAGCATAATAGCATCAAATAATAGTGACTGCTTCACTTCTTGTACTAAAGAGCTATCCTTCAATAGCAATCCTTCTTTCTGCAATTGTTCTAAGGTCTTAACAATAGAATCAGAAAACAATAGAGATTCAGATACCACCTTGCTCAGTTGAACTACGCTATTATCTGTTATGAGCATTCCATCGACGAGCACGCCCACCTGTAACTTAAATAAAATATCTCTCAGAAGTAACCCATCAGTAAGTATTAACTCTATAACAGCTCCAAATTTTTGAGTGATAACAGAATCACCTAATAGAATACTATCGGCGAATAATTTCTGTAGTTGTTTAACACTTATATCATTTAGAAGTAACTTATCCTGAACTAATTTCTCTAATCGTTTTTCTAACCTGTCAAACAGTAATAATCCATCAAAATTCAATAATTGACGTAACGATTGGGGCATCCCGTTATCTGTAGAAAGTATAGTATCAATCAACAGGTGATCTTCTTGCTTCACAGGCGCATCAGGCATAAATACAGTGTCAGTCATAGTGTGCTGCCATAATCTGTCCTGAAATGTAGTATCAAATATAAACAACCCATCTATTACAGTTTTTAATATTAGACCACCAGCTGCTATCCCACTATAATTCCATCCACTCTCTTGACGCCATTCTTGGTCTTTCAAGGAATTCGGCGTTATGCCAGGCATTAAAATTGCCATTCCTGATATACTCTTCCTTTTCTCTGCACTATCAATAGCCATTACGGGCCTGCCACCATTTCAGCTTCACTGTAAGTTGTTCCATTATCTGTTAGTGCCTTCTTGCATACTACTGTTCCAGCATCATTATGGACTTCCTTGTTGTTAGCATCTACATCAAGTTTATTTCTAAAAGCCATATAAAGTAACATAATAGCCTGCCTATGAGTCGGAGTTGCAGATGGTATAGCTTGAGCAAGCTCTGCTATAGTATCTACATTCATTACATCTACAACCTCAGCATTAACGTCTGCTTTTGCCTGTGCTGCTAAAGAGCCGATAGAGCCACTGACATTTCCAGTGACCGACCCAACAGCACCTGTAACGCTTCCTATACTACCAGATAAGTTACCTGTTACATTCCCAGTAATGTTCATTATCTGGTCAGGTAGGTTAATAGCTGTCAGCCCAGCTCCTGCAACACCTATCTCTAT
>ERZ1292623.265-Hain-H51-01um-R1-265-length-58316-cov-6_pt1 | contig 32935 bp, 26 predicted proteins | sample MGYA00564398_ERZ1292623 | MGnify/ENA primary metagenome ERZ1292623 (study PRJEB36523, sample SAMEA6512633) | groundwater metagenome | collected 2019-01-07 | study: AquaDiva: Metagenomics assemblies of 32 groundwater samples
GTCTGTCAACTCAGGCGCGCCTTCAGGTTTTGATAGAAAAACTTCCCGGGGTTTGGCGCCTTCGCCCGGCCCCACCGCTCCCCGTTCCTCCATAATATCCAAGAGTCGGGCGGCCCGGGCATAGCCCACTGACAGGCGGCGCTGTAAAAGCGAGGCCGAGGCCTTCTGGGCTTGCCGGATGACATTGACCGCTTCTTCATAGAGCGGATCTTCTTCGCCAGTCTGGGCGAATTGTTCAAATTTATCCGGCTTACCGTCCCCGCTTGCGGCGGTTGGAGCCGAAGATGGGGCTGGCGGCGGCGCCGGCACGAACTCCTCTTCTTCCCGCGGCTTATTATTTTTTTCGATGAATTCAGTGACTGCCTGCACTTCTTTTTCGGAAATATAGGCGCCTTGAATTCTTTTGGGCTTGGAGTGTTCCGGTGAAATCAGCAACATGTCGCCGCCGCCCAAAAGTTTTTCCGCGCCGGCTGTGTCTAAAATAGTTCGGGAATCAATTTGGCTGGCCACCTGCATCGCCAGCCGGCAGGTGATGTTGGCTTTGATTAAACCAGTGACCACTTCTACCGACGGCCGCTGAGTGGAGAGCAAAAGATGAATGCCGGTGGCCCGGGCCATTTGCGCCAGCCGCACCACCGCTGTCTCCACATCTTTGCCATAGGCAGTCATCAGGTCAGCCAGCTCATCGACTACCACCAGCAGATAAGGAATGGGCTCTTTGGTATTTTTGATATTGTAACTGCTGATATCCCGACTGCCGGATTTTAAAAGCACTTCATAGCGCCGCTCCATTTCCGAAATGGCCCAGCGAAAAACGCCAATGGCCTTTTTGCCTTCGGTGACCACCGGCGCAATCAGATGAGGCACGCCATTGTATGAAGACAGCTCAACTTTCTTGGGGTCAATGAGGATCATTTGTAAGGTGCGGGGAGAATTTTTGTACAAAAGAGAAGTGAGAATGGAATGGAGGGCGACTGATTTTCCCGAGCCGGTTGAGCCGGCCACCAAAAGATGGGGAAGGCGGGCAATATCCAGCGGTATGGGATTGCCATTGACATCGCGGCCGATAAGAACAGTCAGTAAACCAGATTGATTGAACTCCGGATAATTCATTAAACTGCCCAAGCGGACAGTGGCGGCGGTTTTGTTAGGCATCTCAATGCCAATCAGCGATTTTCCGGGAATGGGCGCCTCAATACGGATGGGATGGCTGGCTAAAGCCAGGGCCAGGTCTTGATTGAGAGCGGTGATGCGGTTGAGGCGGACGCCCTCAGCTGGTTTGAGAGTATAGCGGGTGAATTTGGGACCGATATTAATTTCCCCCATCTCTACCGGAATGCCGAAGCTGTCCATAGTGCGTTTGATGATGTTGGCGTTGGCCCGCAGGTCGCCGGCAGTCGGTTGTTCGATGGCGGCATTCAGTAAAGACAAGGGGGGAGCGACATAGTCTTTGAGAGCTGGAATTTTTTTTGGTTTAAGTTCCGTCTCATCTTCTTTTTTAGCCGGCTTGGGTTCAAGGGGGGGCGGCGCAGCGGCGACGGCGGCAGCCATCACCGGCTGGGCCTGCTGTACCGCCTTATCCACATCTTTGGTATCCAATTTTTTCTCTTCTTTGGGTTTGGGTTTGATTTGGATAGGGAGATTAATCGCCACCACCAGCGCCGCCAGCATCACTGCCCCAACCGTTACCAAAGCAGCGGTGTAGCCAAGAGGTGTTTCTATGACTCCAATAACTTTGCCGACCAATCCGCCCTTTCCGGGAAAAATAATATCAATCAATCCCAAAGAGGCAATGATAAAAATCACCGCTCCTAAAAAGGGCGGCCCCAGCCATTCCAGTTGCCGGTTGGCTAAAAAGACCACGGCCAGAACAAAAGCCATCAGGGGCAGGAGATAGTAGCCCCAGCCGAAGATGTTCCATAATCCCAAATATAGATAGCGGCCGGCTGGGCCAGCGTGTTGGAGACGGGCCAGGATCAGCAAAATGCCCACTCCCAAAAGGAGGATGGCGGTGACGCTCCGCCGCAGTTCATGGCTTAACTTGTCTAAAAAACCGGGTTTTTCCCGATAGAATTGTTTTTTCCGGCGCCGTAATTCTTCGTTAATGCCCATTAATTCAATTTTGTATCAAAAGAGACTGGCTGGCAACTCAGCCTCGCGGACATCAATAGTCACTTTGTGCATTTCATTAGTGTTGCGGTCAGGAATTTGGAGGAATCCTTGTTTTTTTACCAAGTCATAAAGCTCTTTGGTGATTTTCACATCCTGCAGACAGTAGTCAGTGAGGGCCTGCCAGTTGCCCTGCCGGTAGAATTCAATGGCATCAAGGCCATGGCCGCTTTTGCTGATGCCCAGATTAGCTCTGGCTAAAATATCCAGTCCCACCCGCTTGCCGAACTTCAACTCGATTTCCTCAAGCAGATCAAAGCGGGGCAGGGCGGTTAAGTTAAAATTAAAGTATTTATTAAGAACCGGAATATCAAAACGATTGATGGAAAAACCGATGATTAACCGGGCGTTTTGTAATAATGGCGCCAGCTTTTCCCACTCACCCTCTTTAAAATGGAGGTATTTATTTTGGTCGTAGGAATAGACCCCGACTAGCGAGGCATCCAGTTTTTCCACAAAATCGCGGCCGCCGACATCGTCAAAAACATTTTTAGTTTCAACATCAATTACCAGTTTATCTTTCATTAGACATGCCGGTCAGCCACTTTCGTGGCGGCGTAACTGTCGGGTTTGATTTTCGGCTCCAAATTATTAGCTCGGACAAAACCCACCAGCTCCTGAATTAATTCATGAGTGTCGCCATTAGTCCCGACATCAATATGAACTTCAAAATCAAAATCCGGCATCTGGTAATTTTTCATCAAAGCGATAAAATCCCGAGCCAGATCAAGGGAGGCGATCACTTCCTGCCAGATGCGGTCTCTCAGAGTGTGTAAATTATCCTGCTCCAGCCGGCGCCAGAAATAGCGGCCGCCGTTGCCGATGCGGTGAATGACAATGGCTGTCACAAAATCGGCCTCGCCATTGCCATTGTCTTTAGAATCAGTGCCAATGATGATTTTGTATTTCCGTTTCTCATCAGCCCGCATAAATTGAATCAGTTCATTGACAATCTGCGGGGGAGTAAATTTAATTCCTAGGGAGCTATGAAAAGTCGTTTGATTAGTCATCTTGATAAGAGAATAAACTATTTCGCCGAGCCTGTCAAAGATAAGCCCCCACACCTATTTTTCTCTCTCTTTTTAATTATCTATTAATCCAGTACGTACGAGATAATTGTATAATATAAAATTAAAAAAATAAAGTTGTTTCAGAATTGTAAAAAGTCTATAATAATTGGGTTAATAAAGTCAAATGAAAAGAATCTACTTAGATTATGCCGCCACCACGCCGGTGGCGCCGGAGGTGGAGAAGGCGATGCGGCCCTATCAGACAAAAATCTTCGGCAACCCCGGGTCAACTCACTTTTTTGGCCAGCAGGCCTCGGCGGCTGTCTTCAAAGCCCGGCAGATAGTTTCCAGAGCTTTAAATTACTCGCATGAGGAAGTTGTTTTTACTGGCTCGGCGACTGAGGCCAATAACCTCGCTTTGCGAGTGGTCGTGGCGGCTGTCCTTCGGAACCAGAATACTTTTGCTCCAGCGGCAAAAGTTTCTTCTCCCTCAGCGCGCCACTTTTTGTTAAGAAGTGATTATAACAAAAAGACCAAGCTGGCGCGCTTCCGGGATGTTCCTCAGGACAGCCGGCCACTCCCTAAACTAATTATTTCCGCGATTGAACACGAATCAATTTTGGAAACGGCGCGCGATCTAGAGCGGCAGGGCGTTGAGGTGGTTTATTTACCGGTAGATAAAAATGGGTTGGTGGATTTGAAAAAAATAAAAGCGGCTGTGGACGAGCGGACAGCCCTGATTTCTATTCAGTACGCCAACAGCGAAATCGGCGTCATTCAGCCGATTAAGGAGATTGTGTCAATTGTCAAAAGTCAAATGTCAAATGTTTTGGTTCATACCGACGCAGTCCAGGCCTTACAGTTTTTGGATTGCGATGTGGAGAAGCTGGGCGTGGATATGATGACTTTGTCAGCTCACAAAATTTACGGCCCCAAAGGAATCGGTGTGCTTTACATTCGTTCCCTAAACCCTAAACCCTACACCCTAAACCCTTTTATTACCGGCGGCGGACAGGAATTTGGCTGGCGTTCCGGCACCGAGAATGTGGCGGGGATTGTCGGGTTTGGAGCGGCCGCTGGCCTAAATGAAAAGTTTAAAGTTAAAAATGAAAAGTTAAGGAGCTTACGAAATTACTTATGGCAAGGAATCAAGAAAATTGTGCCGGAGGCGCGGATTAATGGACCGGATATCAAAAGCAACAGTCGCCTGCCTAACAATCTCAATATTTATTTTCCCGGCCGGCCGGCGCAGGACTTGGCTATTGAATTGGATCTCTGGGGGGTTTCAGTTTCGCCGGGCACCGCCTGCTCCAGCCGCAGTGCCAATCCTTCTTATGTCATTGCCGCCTTGGGCTACAGGGGCGATCGGCCCAAGAGCAGTCTGCGCTTTACTTTAGGCCGGCCCACCACCAAAGTAGAAATTAATCAGGTTCTGGCTATCTGCCGCAAGCGCTTTCTCCATTGACTTTCCTAAATTTTTTTGTTATGTATTTTAGTATATGAAGTCGTTTTACCGTTTCACCATCAAAGCCCAGGAAGCATTGCAGAACGCCCAAGATTTGGCGACGCGGGAAAACCACGGCGAGTTCAAAGCCCTCCATCTTTTGGCGGCTTTGGCGGCTGATGAGGGGTCGCTGGTGCGGCCGATTTTGGTAAAATCGGGAATTAATTTAGATCACCTCCAGCCGGAGTTGGAGCGGGAGCTTAATCGCCTGCCCAAAGTTTTTTCAGCGGCGCCGGTCAGCCAGCTTTATTTGTCTCAAGAGCTGATGCAGGTTTTAGACCGGGCTTCGCGGGTGGCCTTGTCTCAGCGGGACGAGTTTATTTCCTGTGAACATCTGCTCTTGTCTTTAATTGAGACGCCGTCGCTGGCCCAGACAATTTTGGAGAAATTGGGCGCCCGGCGGGAGAATCTTTTGCGGGTTTTTACCCAACTGCGCGGTACCACCCGCATCATTGACGACGTTCCCGAAACCAAGTTTCAGGTTTTAGACAAGTATGCGGTTAATCTCAGCCAGAAAGCCCGCGATGGCAAATTAGATCCGGTGGTGGGCCGCAATGATGAGCTGCGGCGGCTAATGCAGGTCTTGTCGCGCCGCACCAAAAATAATCCGGTGCTGATTGGTGAGCCGGGAGTGGGCAAGACGGCCATTGTTGAGGGTTTGGCTCAGAAGATTATCAGTGGCGATGTGCCGGACATTTTGAAAGAGAAAGAGATTATTATGATGGACATTGGCGCTTTGATTGCTGGCACCAAGTTCCGGGGAGAATTTGAAGATCGGCTCAAGGCTTTTATCCGCGAGGTGCAAAGCGCTCAGGGCAAAATCATCCTTTTTATTGATGAGATTCATATGATTGTCGGAGCCGGGGCGGCTGAAGGAGCTATCGATGCCGGCAACCTGCTCAAGCCGGCCTTGGCCCGGGGCGAACTCCATGCCATTGGCGCCACCACTACTAAGGAATACCAGAGGTATATTGAGAAAGACGCGGCTTTAGAGCGGCGCTTCCAGCCGATTTATGTGGAAGAGCCGAGCTTGGAGAACGCCGTCGCCATTTTGCGCGGTCTTAAGGAAAAATATGAAATTCATCATGGCTTGCGGATCGGCGACGAGGCGGTCTTGGCGGCGGTTAATCTTTCTGCCCGCTATATTACCGACCGCTTCCTGCCGGACAAGGCCGTGGATTTAATTGACGAGGCGGCCGCCGCCCGGCGGCTGGAGACCGAGAGTCTGCCTCAGGAGATTGATCAGGTGCGGCGGGAGATTACCCAATTGGAGATCGAACGTTCTGCCAATAAATCAGCCGCCAACCTCAAGCGGCTTGAGAGAAAATTGAAAGAGGCAAAGGAGAAGAACGAAAAGCTGAGCGCCGCTTGGCAGGCAGAAAAGGGAATTTTTGAAAACTTCAACAATCTGCGGCGGCGGCTGGATGATCTGCGGCGCCAAGTGGAATTAGCGGAGCGGGCCGGTGATTTGGAGCAGGTGGCTCATTTAATCTATGGCGACCTGCCTCAGGCTGAGAAGGATTATGTCATTTTTGAGAAAAAGTATTTCCGGGGCAAGACTAAGTTCCTTAAAGAAACAGTCGATACGGAAGATATTGCGGCTGTGGTGGCGCGTTGGACCGGCATCCCTTTACAGCGGATGCTGGAGTCAGAAGCCAATAAGTTATCCCGGATCGAGGAAGTGTTGGGACAGCGGGTGGTGGGTCAGGATGAGGCCATTGGTGTCATTGCCGATGCTCTGCGCCGCGCCCGCGCCGGCTTATCTGACGACCAAAAGCCCTCTGGCTCTTTTATGTTTCTTGGCCCCACCGGTGTGGGCAAGACAGAATTGGCGCGGGCGCTGGCCGAGTTTATGTTTAACGATGAGAAAGCTCTGATCCGGATTGATATGTCTGAGTATATGGAGCGGCATTCTGTCGCCCGAATGATTGGTTCGCCGCCGGGTTATGTCGGTTATGAGGATGGCGGTCAGCTGACGGAGTTGGTTCGGCATCGCCCCTATAACCTGATTCTTTTTGACGAGATTGAAAAAGCCCATCCCGAAGTCTTTAATATTCTTTTACAGATTCTTGATAACGGCCGGTTGACTGACGGCAAGGGCAAGACGGTTAATTTCAAAAATTCCATCATCATTATGACTTCTAACATCGGCGGCCATTATGCCCGGCAGATGTCCAGTCTCGGCTTCAGCACCAGCAGCCAATCAGAATGGGAAGCAAAAGAAGAAGATTTAAAAGACCGCATCCGGCAGTCTCTCCGGGAACGTTTTCGGCCGGAGTTTCTCAACCGGCTGGATGAGATTATTGTTTTCAATCCTCTCCACAAAGAAGCCATTGCCAAGATTGTGGCTATTCAACTGGCTCATGTGGCCGGGCGGCTGCGGCAGAAAAATATCGAGTTGGTGGTCAGGCCGCCGCTACGGCAGTACCTGACAGAGAATGGTTTTGATCCGGAATACGGCGCCCGGCCCATCAAGCGGTTGATCCAGCGGACGATTCTTGATAAGCTGGCTGATAAAATGATCCGCGGTCAGGTGAAAGATGGCAACAAAGTTAAGCTGGACTTTAAGAAGTCCCGGGTGGAGATTAGCGTTTAAGGCGCTGATCTTCGGATTACTCCTTTATTTTTTTTATCTGGATCCCAGCTGGTGGCGGGCTTTGATTTTTTTAATTTTTACTTTTTGGGCCTACAGCCAGCCCTTGTTTAATTTTTTGGCCTTATTACCAATTTTTTTGGTGATTTTGATTCTATCTTTTTGGTTGGTCTGGCTGCCCCTGGCTTATCAATTGCCGGTGGTTTTAATCTTAGCCGCCGGCTTTGCCGTGCTCTTGGGAGCAAAAAATTTGATTTTAACTCACCGCCAGAGCTGGTTGTATGGCTTGGCGATTTTTTTTAGTTACGGTCTCATACTTAATTTTTTCCTCCTTGATCAAGGCGGCCTTTTTTGGCTGCAGTGGCTGTTGACCATTTTGCTGCTGCTGCTGCTTTTTAAAAATGTTTTTGGCGAATGGCTGTTGGCAGTGGCGGCGGCTTTGTTGTTGGGGGAGTTTTTGTGGGTAGCGGCTTGGTTACCCATCGGCTTTTTCAGCTCCAGCAACCTGGTGTTTTTGGTCAGTCTCCTCTTACTGCAAAGTTTCCATCAGGAACGGCTGCGCTGGCGCGACTTGGGCCTCTTTGCCCTGCTGACCCTGATAGTCCTGGTTAGTTCTTATTGGACAATTTGAGAAAGGTGTGGGGATAAAATCCGAACTTTTCCCAAGAGTAATAGGGCTTGCCTTCAGGAAACAGAATAGTTTTCTTCCAGCGAGAAAACTTTCTTCTCCCTCGGCCAGCGGCTTTTTGTTTCCGCCTGAGGCGGACGATTATAACAAAAAGACCAAGCTCGCTGGCCTCCGGGATGTTCCTTCAGACAAGCCCTATTACTCTTTGATTTGCTCATCAATATCCAAATCCGGCCTTAGTTTTTTAGCCAGAGTCAGGAGTTCAGTTTCGGTTTGGGAATCTTTTGTCAGTCGGGCGAGTTTGATGCCCTCGATGATGAATTCCAGCCGCTTCGGGGCGAGGCGGCGCCCCTCACTGATTAATTCCCGGGCCTGCTCGGCGTATGGCTGTTCCCGGGTTGAGGCGAAAACTTTCACCAAGGTCAGAGTCTGCAGATAAAGCTCTTTTACTCCCACCAGCTGTTGCTGTTCCTGCCGGAACCAGCGGTCGGTAAACTCTGTCAGATTCAAATAGTTATAATTGTAATTTAAGAGCTGCTGCAGCAGTTCTGGCTGGCCGACAATTGATGGGTAGCGGAGCGCCTGATCAAAATCCTCGGTAACTTTCTCAATTGGTCCTTGCGCCAGCGCCAAGCTGTAGATGAGGCGGTTTTTTTGAAGAGGGCGGTAGATGGTGTGATAGAAGGAAAAGCCGAGGATGACCAAGCCAATCAACCCAGCCAATCCAACAAGTTTTACCGGTCTGATCAATAGCGGCGGCGACTGGGGAAAATGGGCGAGGTTATTGCCGGCAAAAGCCAGAAAGAGAAACAACATTAAGTAAATTGGCAGGACTTCAAAGAGCACTAAACCATTGACTAAATAAATCAGGGGAATAATGGCCAGATATTTTTTTGGGGAAAGCAATGTCTGTTTAAAGAGAAAATAAAAAATTGAGAGATAGGCCAGTAGCAGTAGGATACCGCCGCTAGCGGCATATTCCAGAAAAATGTTGTGGGCCCGGTCAAAAAAAGATTCTCTGCCAAAATGACGAGGGTTATAGTATTTATCAAAAAGGATGGGGAAGTTTTCTATGCCCCAACCCCAGAGCGGTTTTTCCTGAAAGCCCTGAAGAGCCGACTGCCAAGTCCAGAGGCGGGCTTCCATCGCCCGGAAGACATCACCGCCTTTGATGAAGCCGACGAAAGCGCCGGCAGTCAGGGCCACTACCAAAACTATTAACAGCGTCAGTCCTGCCAGCCGGCGGCGCTGACTTTTAAAAAACTGCCAACTTAAACCCAGGAGAAAAATAATTACCCCTAAACTTAGGGCTAGAATCGAGGCCCGGTTTCTGGCCAGCAGCAGAATTAAAAATTGGAAGATTCCTAAGCCGGCCCAAAACCAGCGCCAGCCCCTTTCTTTTTCTTTCAGCAGCAGCCAGCCGATAAAAAATAAATTGAAGATGAGGTAGAGACTAAGATAAGAAGGATTGCCTAAAGTCCCTGAGGGCTGACTGGGAGGAACAATCACCCAAGGCGGCGGCGGATTAAGACTTTGGAGAAGGGCATAAACAGCTGCCAAGGAAGCCGTTGTCGCCTGCCAGCCCAATAACTTAGTCCAGTCTTCCTCAGAATTAAAAAGAAGAAAGGCGAGGAGGAAGAAAAAATAGTAGTGGAGGATTTGCCAGGCGCCTTCCCCCCGCTCGAAGTTGGACCAAAAAGCCAGTTGGGGATTAACAGCGGTGAGACTGGTAATCAGGAAAATTAAGACAAAGACAGTGACTGCCGCCACCAGGGGATTTTTTAGCTTTTTTAAGGCGGGAACTCGAAATTCCGGCAGGAAACAGAGCAGTATCAAGGCCAGCAGACCGATTTCTACCGCTATCCGGAAAAATAAGGCCTTGCCTGTAATAAAGGGGAAGAATAAGAAGCGGTTGACCAGCAGTGGGGCTAAAAGGGCGGCATAGACCGGGATTTTAGCTAGTTGTAACAACATTGGCTCAAGCTTCGTTATAATATAGTGCCACAGGGCTGTGGATAATTAAATGTTTGACAGTCCTAGGCCGTTAGTTTAAGATTAAATCAGATAAATATATGATGGTTCAGGGTGAGGCTGAGCCTGCGTGTGTTCAGCCTCGGATGAAAAGTCCGGGTTTTTTCTTAATTCATTAAGGGATCAGCCCTTAGCTAATTACAGGTCGATAGTTGAGGGGGTGGTCTTTAAAAAAATTAAAAAGTCGTAAAAATTAAAACAAAATAAAATGGGAAAAACGTTAAAGAAAATCTCGTCAGTCTTAGTTTCCACCGTAACGGTGGTTTCTCTTTCTGGCGCTTCTTTATTAGTCCCAGCAACAGCTTTAGCGCAAGTTGACCAGATTCAAGCTTTGCTAGCGCAAATTGCCCAATTACAGGCACAGCTGCTGGCTTTGCAGGCTGGCGCAGGTGCGACTGTAGCCGCTGGCGGTTGTTCTTTCACTCGCGACCTCACCGTGGGTGCTAAGGGCGATGACGTCAAGTGTCTGCAGACTCACCTCACCGGCACTGGTCACTTTACCTTTTCCGGCGGCGCCACCGGTTACTTCGGTTCTGTTACCAAAACAGCCGTAGCGGCCTGGCAGGCAGCCAACAGCGTTTCTCCAGCAGCTGGTTACTTTGGTGCTAAATCGCGCGCCAAGTATGCCTCTGCCGGCGGCACTGTCGCCGCACCAACAACTCCGGGTCAACCGGTAATTGTTCCGGGTGCCGGCTTGTCAGTGATGAACGCCATTTCTCAACCCAGTGGTAGTGCTATTGCTGGCGCGGGACAGATTGATGTTGCTCGGTGGACCTTTACCGCTTCTGCTGCCGGTGGTGTGAGTATTGCTGATTTGAAACTCACCCGAACCGGTGTGGTTAGCGACAGTAACATTTCCAACCTTTACCTAGCTGATGAACAAGGAGTGATCTTCGCTCAATATTCGTCCTTGAACAATGGTCTTGCTCAATTCAATGGTGTCAACCTGAATGTGGGCGCCGGCCAGAGTCGGACGGCTACTTTGAGAATGGATCTTAGCTCCAGCGCTTCGGCTGGCAACACCTTGGGTTGGCAATTGTCGGAAGTGAAGTTGGCTGGCGGCGGACCCGTCTCGGGCCTGCCTCTCAGCAGTCCAACTCTGACCGTAACCAGTGTCAGCAACCCCAGTTTAGCCACTGCGACCTATACCTATGTCTCAACTGGCTCGACTGTTGATGCCGGCACCAACGGCTTCCTGATTCACTCGGCAACTCTCAACGCAGTTAACAGCTCTCAGAACTTAAAGAGTGTTAAGTACACTCTGGTTGGTTCAGCCAATAAATCTGATATCGCCAATGTTACCCTGAAAGTTAACGGGAAAATTGTGGCGACAGTGGCTTCGACCGGAGGTTCGGAAACATTGACGATTGTTCCGACAGAGACAGTAACTGTGGCTACCGGCAACTCCAACATCGATGTCTATGCGGACGTTATGGGCAGTCCTAACCGGACTATTGGCTTCAACGTCTTGCGGCCATACGATATGGTGCTGACCGATACTCAGTACAACGTCAACATCACTCCGACTGTCTCCGGCACCGCCACCTCGGTTACCATTAACCAAGGTCGGGTGACTGTCTCCAAAGCGACTGACACTCCAACTGGTAATGTTCCGGCTGGTTCGTCCAATGTCACTTTGGCTAAGTTCACCTTATACGCCGGTGGTGAACCGGTGAAGATGCGCTTCCTGCCGGTACGGATTACCGCTACTGGCACCAGCTTGGACACTGAAGTCTCTGACCAGCTGCGCAATATCTCGGTTGTTGATGATGTCGGCAATCAGGTGGGCTCAACCATCTCCACGCCTTCGGGCAACTGGGGCTCGGTTGACAGCACCGCTGTTTCCTTTGCCGCTAACTTCGGTACCGACTCTTCCTACATAAACTACGTGGTGCCAGCTAACACCACTCGGGTTTTGGCAGTGAAGAGCGATATCCGAGCTTCCTCGGCTTGGGACACTGGTGACACCCTATCTACTTTGCAGGCGATTCTGCGGGTAGTGGATAACTACAGCAGTACCAACAACTTGGAAGGCCAAATTTCCTTCCAGACAGCTGACAGTGGTTCAGCCAGTGGTAACTCGCTGACCGTGGTCACTAGTCCTTTGACAGTGCGGCTGAATTCCTCTGTTGGTACCCAGACCTATGTGGCTGGTGTCAACAATATCCGGATTGGCGCCTTTGTCTTCAACGCTTCTTCAGCTGAAGCAGTCAAGGTGAGTTCCATCACCTTTGACAAGGACAGCAACGCCAACTTCGATATTCAGAACTTCAAAGTAATGATCGGTGGTACTCAGTTTGGCACCACTCAAGCCATTGTCAGTGATGCTGAAACAGCTATGGCCTTCTCTGGTTCTCAACCATTAGTGGTACCAGCCGGAGGTTCATTAAACATTGATATTTTTGCTGATATTCTTACCACCAGCAGTACTGCCGGTTGCAGTGCTTGTATTGACGTAACGACTGGTTCGGCTATCGGCGCCAGCTCCAACAGCTCGGTGACCTGGCCCGCAGCCGTTAGTGGACAGAGTGTCACTATTGTCAGCGCGCCGACCCTAACTGTTACTCAAGACTCGGATGACACCCCGGCTCGCTACATCACCATGGGCTCAACCGACAACACTTTCTTCAAAATCCGGATGACTGTTAACGACACTGAAGATGTTCGGATAACCGATCTGACCTTCAGCGACACCGTGGCTATGGTCACTGGTGTCAGCGGCACTTTGCCGACCGACCGAATGAGCTTGTCTAATGTCCGGCTCTATGAAGGTGATACGTTGCTGGCTGGTCCGGTAGATGTTCGACCGGGCAGCGACGCCAGCACCACGGCTACCATCGTCTTCTCTCTAGGCAATGCTTCACCCTTGATCGTTCCTAAGAACAGTTCTAAGACATTAACGGTGAAAGGAGATGTGGCTACCCTGACTGCCGGCGCTGTTTCTAACCAACAGCACACTCTTAGCTTGGGACCCGGTAACGTCACTGCCTATGGCAGTGGTTCCAGCTCAACGGCTACGATCTCTCGAGGCACACCAATTCCCGAAGGTCGGGCGCAGGTTGTCTACCGGACTACTCCAAGACTTAGTGCTAGTGTCCTGGGTGCGGTTCAGAACCGTATTCGGACCACCAACGACGAAGTCTCCAGTCTTAACTGGTCAGCCGCTGCCAGCGACGATGTGATTATCGGCACCGTTTCGCTTAACTTCTCTGGTGCCGCTGTCTCATTGACTGCCGGCAACGCTAACTTCGCCGTCCGGTTGATTGACCCAGCCAACAGCAACAGTGATTGGGGATCTTCGGTCTCAACTAACTGTACTGAGGCGGCCACAGCCGGTGGTACCTGTACTCTGAGTATGGCGCCTTTGGCTACGGTTTCGCGGGGCACCACCAAGACGATTAAGGTGAGAATCAACTCTACCAACTTCGCTAATGCGGCTAACTCTCAGGATGGTATGTCCGTCAGTATCGGGTTAGGCGCCCACGCGCTTTGGGAAGATCGAACCTCGACCGCTATCTCTTGGGAGGCCGGTCAGATGCCAATGACTCTGATCAGTCTTGGTTACGAATAGTCTGATCTGATTGTCTAATTCCGCCCGCCTGCGTCCCGATGACAATCGGGACTGCGGCGAGGCAAGAAAAGACCCCGTCTTGAGCGGGGTCTTTTCTTTTGCCCCGCACCTTTTCTTAATTGTGCTAATCCAGTTGAGAAAAGGTGCGGGATTTGCTAGTCTAATATGACCTTATCAATCTTGATGCCCTATAAACCGTATCTGGAAAAAATTTTAATTTTTGGCCTATATTTCTTGCTGTTAACGCCGCTTTTTTACCAGCGGTCGCTGATGCACCCCTTGGTGACTCTGAAGACAGTTATTTTTCAGGCGCTGGTGGAAATTTTGTTTGCCATCTATCTTTATCTGGCAATTTTTTATAAAGAGTACCGGCTTCGTTTCCGCCCTTTAGTTTTGCTTTTAGGACTGCTGGTAGTTTGGCTTTTTATCACCAGTTTTTTTGGAGTTAATTGGCATCGCAGTTTTTGGTCAATTCCCGAGCGCACCACCGGGCTGGCGCTTTGGCTGCATCTGCTGGCTTTTCTGGTGATGCTCACCAATGCGCCGATTAATTGGCGCAATTATTTTTCTTTTTCAGTCGTCGTCAGCTTTTTTGTGGCTTTATTCCCGGTAGTGCATCAGTTTTTCCCTAATATATTTTTTGATGCAGTCGACAAACGGATCGGCGGCACCATTGGCAACGCCCTTTTTCTGACTGCTTATCTTTTACCCCATATCTTTCTTGGTCTGTGGCTATGTTGCGGCGAGGGACTGAGAGCGGGAATTTTTCGCTCTTGGCGCTGGATTTTAGGAGTGATTGCTATTTTTGATTTAGTAGTTCTGCTTTTAACTCAAACTCGCAGCGGCCTGGTGGCTTTAGGGGCGGCCTTTTTAGTTTTGGCTTATCTAACTTTCAGATCGCATCGCCTCTACCGTTCTTATGCGGCAGTGGTCTTAGTGCTGTTAGTGCTTTTTGCCGGTTTCTTTTGGCTGACCAAAGATCTCTATCCTTTTTGGCAAGAGGTGCCTTTCCTGAAAAGATTTACTCAAGAGGAGCTGGCCTTGGCTGGACCGCGGCTGATTGCTCTCCAGTCCGGCTGGGCAAGTTTTAAGGAAAGGCCCCTGCTGGGTTGGGGCTGGGAAAGTTTTTATATTCTCCAAAGCCGTCACTATCGACCCGAGATGCTGGGTTTTGGTTTATCAGAAACTTTTTTTGACAAACCTCACAATGTTTTTATGGAATACGCTGTCACTGGCGGCTTGGTAGGTTTATTACTTTATCTGGCCTTGGTTTATTTATCCTGGCGGCGCTCGCCTAATATCTGGTTTCAGGCGCTTTTTGTTGGTTATTATGTTCAGGCCTTTTTTGGCTTTGATACCTTAAACAGTCTCCTGATCTTTATTCCTTTGCTGGCTTTCCTCGACAAAAGATCTACAGATTACCTGCCCGCCAACGGCCTGGGCCGTAGGCACTGGCAGGCGGGCGAAATTAGTACGAATATACAAAAAACACTGCCGGCTTGGTCGCCGATAATACTGGCGGGACTGCTGTTGGTTTCTTTGATATTGGTCGACCGGGTTAATTATCGTTATTGGTTGGGGAGCAACCGGCAGTATCATGCTTTGAATTATTATCTCAATAAATTACCTGAGGAAGGTCTGCTTTTCTACAACAAAGCTTTGACCACTGATACTTTTTATATTGATTATATCCGCCGCGATCTGGCGCCGGCCTTGGTGCAGTTCTGGCAGCAGGGCTTGGTTAAAGAAGAAGGCGACAGGGAGGTGAGGCGGGCAGTGGCCGAGTTCCAAAAAGTGATTGCCCATCATCCCAATATTTATAATTTTCGGGTGGGCTTGGCTGATATGCTAAATTGGCTTCATGATTTTGATGCCAGCTATGCTGATTTGGCCGAGACTGAATTGAAAGCCGCCACCGAGCTCAGTCCCAGTCGTCAGGCCACCTATCATCTCTGGGCGAAAATTAAGCGCAATAGGGGAGATCTCGAAGCCGCTCTTAATTTGATTAAAAAAGCCATTGCTCTTGATTCGAAAATCGCTCTGCCCCATTTTTATCACGCTCTTTTACTTTTTGATGGTAATCAGGCGGAAGCGGCTTACAAAGAATTAAAAGAGGCTGAAGCCAGAGGCTGGCAGCCGCAGAATAATGATGAAGCCAGGGTTATGGGCGGTTTTTTGGCTGATGCCGGCCATTACGCCGAGGCGGTTGATTATTTCCGGCTGGCCATTGCCATTGACGAAGATGATCAGGAGGCACGGATGAAATTAGGCTTAACTTATTTTTTCCTGGGCAAGAAAGATTTGGCTAAAACTTACATTGGCGGAGTCTTGCAGAAGACCGACATCACCCAATCGCCGCAATACTTGGAGATTAAGGCTATTTTAGAAGAATTAGGATTATGACTCTGGAGAAGATTTTTAATGCCGGGCTTTATTTATTACTGCTGACACCGCTTATTTATCTGCCGCAATTGGCTTGGGCCGGCACTGTGGCCAAGACCGTTTATTTTCAGGTGTTGGTGGCAGTCTTGGCGGCGATTTATATTTTTTTGGCTATTTTTTCAGAAGCTTACCGGCCTAAACTGACAGCCATCAGCGGGGCTTTGTTGGTTCTTTTATTGATTTTATTTGTTGCCAGTTTTTTAGGAGTTGATTGGCCGAGGAGTTTTTGGTCAACTGTTGATCGGCAGAGCGGTTTATTTCTTTGGCTGCATCTGGCGGCTTTTTTCCTGATGTTAAAGAGCGCTAATTTAAATTGGCAAAAATTTTTTACAGCCGCTGTCCTGGTGAGCGCTTTAGCAGCCATCGCCGCGGTTTTTTTGCCGACTCTCGATCGTTTTTCCGGCACCTTAGGCAATCCTTTGTTTGTCGCTTATTATCTGGTACCTAATGTTTTCCTGGCTTTATGGCTGGCTTTTGCTTTTACTGCCAAAGGTTCTCGGCGCTGGCTGTTTTTGGCAATCGCCGGCGGAGAAATTTTGTTGATTCTGATTATTGGCAGTCGCGGCGCGGCTTTGGGTTTAATAGCCGGATTTTTGGTATTGGCCTTTCTCAAGCATCGCTCCCATTACTTTCTGCCTCTGTTGGCAGGGCTGATTATCGCCGGCCTCTTTTTTGGTTTTAATCTTGAGCGGCTGGCTCCGGAAAAAATTTTCCGGGACGCCCAGCCGCGGCTGATCAATTGGCAGATTATCCTTGAAGCTTTTCTGGAGAAGCCATTTTTGGGCTGGGGTTGGGAGAATTATTTTCACGCTTTTAATCAGCATTATCAGCCTCAACTGCTTCAGTATGGTGAAACGGAAACCCGTTTTGACCGGCCCCACAATCTTCTTCTGGAATTTTTAGTCACCAGCGGCCTGGCTGGTTTACTGCTTTACCTGATTTTATTATTTTTTGTTTGGCGACGGGCGCTGCTGGTTTCGCCATACCTGGCAGCTTTAGTCAGCGCCTACTTTATCCAGAATCTTTTGGCTTTTGACACCATCAACAACTATTTAACCTTCTTTGCCCTAATGGCTTTCCTTTAATGAAAATACTCTGGCTGATTATTTTATTGGCGGGCGCCGCCGCTCTTATTTATTTTTTTAACTGGCCAATTCTGGCGGTGAGCCGACTGCAGTATCAGGCCGACCGTTATTTCCGGCTGGGATTGATGGCTGAAGGTGATCGCCTCTGGCAGAGGCTGTTAGATTTTCCCTCGCCCTATATTAATGCCAGCCGCAAGACCGCGGCTGTCAGCTGGTTAGAGCTTTTGGGCACTGACTTAATTGCTGATTCGGAAAAACAGGATTTGGCCAAGCGGGCCCTGGCCGAGTTACAAGCTCTGACTATTGAGGAATCCGGCAACTATGCTTACTGGGCCGCTTTGGCTGATGCCGCCACCATCACTGCCGGTTATGATGAAAGTTTTTTGGCGATGGCCGCCGAGGCAGTGGCCAAAGCCCGCCAGCTTAGTCCCCGGCGCCAGACGCCCCTTTATATTCTTTTTCGAATCAGACAGCTTCAAGGCGATCGTCTGGGAGCGATCCGGGCGCTGGAAGAAGCCATTAACTTAGATCAGATAGTAGGCGATCCCTATTTCTTATATGCGGTCACTTTAATTGAGAATGGGTTTGTCAAAGAAGGTAAAGAGGCCTTGGCCACTGCTAAAAAACTGGGGCGGGAAGCTCGGGATTTTAAAGAGCATCGGGCTCTGGCTATTGTTTTGGCTCAGGCCGGGGAAAAGGAGCTGGCTCAGCTTTATTTAGAGAAAGCTCTGGGGTTTCGGCCGGGCGACAGTCAGTTGCAGCAATTAAAAAAAGAGTTAATGGGAGAGTAGCTGCTGGTATTGACTTATCATTTTCCTTAAGGAGTATTTAGCTACTTCTTTTCGGGCGTTGTTCGCCAGTCGCTGTCTTAAATCAGAATCATTAAGCAGCCGCTCCACAGCCGCCGCCAGTTTTTCCGGGTTTTTTGGCGGCACCAATAAACCGGTCTGACCGTCTTTGATAATTTCCGGGATGCCGCCGACTGTGGTGGCGACAATCGGCAGGCCAGCCGCCATGGCTTCCAGCAGCACATAGGGCACCCCTTCCTTGACTGAGGGAATGACGAAGATATCCACACTCTGTTCCAGGAGATATTGCCAAGGGTCGTCTTTGGGGCCGATGGGAGTGCCAGTGCCAACTATAATAGCTTTTAGCTGATAGCTTTTAGCTTTTAGAAGCTTAATGGCTTGGTGGAGATATTTTAGGCCTTTGGCCGGATAGTCGTTGGCAATACAGCCGATCTTTACCTCCTTAATTGAAAATTGAGAATTGAAAATTAAAAATTTATCAGCATCAATGCCATTGTAAAGCAAAACCAATTTTTCTTTCGGACAAATTTTATATTTCAGAGCTTCATCATAGCCGCGCTGTGAATTGACGATTATTTTATGCTTCAAAGGGGCTGATATTTTTTCCAGCCACAAAATAATTTGATTTTGCCAAGCCGGCCGGGGATCATTAAAAGCCCAGCCGCCGATGCGGTAGAGAATTTTTTTAATACCAGCCAATTTGCCGGCCAGCGCCCCTAAGAAGCCGGCCTTGGAACTGCAAAGCTGAAGAATCTCCGGCTGTTCTTTTTTCAACAAAGAGTAAATTTCCCAAAAGGCGAAAATATCCCGGAGAGGGTTGATATTTCTTTGGAAATTTTTTATTTCTCTTGTTTCAATACCGGCAAGACTTATCCGGTCAATCAAAGGGCCGGCGGGAGCGGCAGTGATAATCTCAAATTGGTCTGAGTCGAGATTAGTGACTGTATCAAAAAGCCACTTCTGGGCGCCGCCCAGCTGGGATTGAGTAATTATGAATAAAACCTTCTTTTTGGCCACAGTCTTTACTTTCTAGCAAAAAATCAGTATATTTTCAAATCATGACTAATTCCCCCAAACGGGTTCTGATTTTCTCTACTGATGATTTTCTTCCCCCAGCCGGCGGGGCGGAAATAGCTATTGGCGAGATTACCAAGAGATTGCCAGAGATTGATTTTGATTTAATTTGCGCCCGGCAGTCGCCCCAGCGCCTGAGGCAGGAGAAAGTCGGCAATGTCACCATTTACCGCCTTGGCCCAGGCATTGATTTTTTAGATAAAATCTGGCTGGCGGCCCGGGGCAGCCGTAAAGCCCGGCAGCTGCACCGCCAGCGGCCTTATGATTTGGTTTGGGCGGTGATGGCCTCCTATGGCGCTTTGGCTGCGGTTGATTTTAAACGACAAACCGGCGTTCCCTATCTCCTGACTCTTCAGGAGGGTTATTCTATTCAGGAAATTATTAGAAAGAGCTGGCTGGCTTGGGGCAAGTTTAAAAGGGCTTTTGCTGAGGCGGACGGCTTACAAACTATTTCTAATTTTTTATACAACTGGGGTTTTCAAATGGGCTTCCGGGGCCGGCTGGCTCAAGTGGTGCCCAATGGCGTTGATCAGGAGTGGTTTAGCCGGGAGATCGGGGCTGATAAGATAAAAGCCGAACGCGATTCCTGGGCCTTTGGTCCGGATAAGAAAATCTTAATTACCGTCTCCCGGCTGGTGGAGAAAAACGGAGTGGCAGATGTAATTGAAGCTTTGGCGCTTCTGCCGGCTGATATTTGTTTGGTGGTTTGCGGTTTTGGTCCTTTGGAGGGGCGGTTGAAAAAGAAGGCGGCTGATTTGGGACTGACCGACCGGGTGCGTTTTTTGGGGCGGGTTGACCATGATCGGCTGCCGCTGACCTTGAAGGCGGCGGATATTTTTATCCGACCGTCGCTGGTCGAAGGTTTGGGCAGCGCCTTTATCGAGGCGATGGCTGCCGGCAATTTGGTCATCGGCACCAATGTCGGCGGCATCCCTGATTTCCTGGTTGATAATCAAACTGGTTTTATTTGTCAGCCAGCCAATCCTCAATCAATTAAGGCAGTGGTGCTCAGGGTAAAGTCTCTTAGTCCGGCAGAAAAAAATAAAATTCTTCAGACAGCGTCTGCTTTAGTCAGGGAGCGTTATCACTGGCCCATTATCAGTGAGGCGATGCGGGCAATTTTCCGCCAGCTATGTCATCGTCCGCCGGCTGCCTTTATTCTCTCTTTAGATGTGGAAGGCAGTCTGGGCACCAAGGGTGATAGTCGTTATCTGCCTTTTCAGTCCCGGGAAAAAGAGATGGTCGAGCGTCTGGCCGCTTTATTGCGGCGTTATCAAATTAAGGCCACCTGGGCTATTGCCGGCGCCCTCTGGCCGGATTATCAATCCTTAAATTTGCCGGGAGAAATGGCCTATCATACTTTTAGCCATTTAGACGCCCCCACTGCCACCCCAGAGGCTTTTGTCGCTGATCTCAGCCAGCGTCCCGGTCAGGTCAAGTCTTTTGTTTTTCCAGAAAATAAAGTTGCCCACCTGCCGCTTTTAGCGGCTAATGGTTTTTTGGTTTATCGGGGGCCTAACCAAAACTGGTATAAAAATTTTCCTGGAATTTTGCGCAAGTTGGCCCACGGCCTTGATAACTATTTTTTAATTCCCGCTCCGGCCGTCAGTGTCAGAAGAGAAAATGGTTTGATCAATATCCCCGGCAGTTACTTCTATGTTCATCGTCAGGGCTGGGCTCGCTGGCTGCCGCCTTCTTTTCGGGTGAAGAAAGTGCTAGCTGGTATTAAGCAGGCAATCAGAGAGAGAAAAGCTTTTCATCTTTGGACCCATCCTTTTAATTTAGCTACTGATCCGGAAGGGTTACTATCCGGTCTTGAAGAAATTTTTCAGTATGTACGGGAGCAAAGAGAAAAGGGCGTCTTGGATAATTTAACTCTCGGCGATTTTGCCCAATGGCTATGACCGCTCTCATTCTTGATGCTCATCTGGCCAGCGCGCTGGCGGCGGTGCGCTCTTTAGGCCGGCGGGGAGTGACAATTATTGCTGGAGGCGAAAGAAAGACCGCGATGAGTTTTTACTCCAAATATTGCCAACGGTCTTTTATCTATCCCAACCCGCTTAAAGATCCAGCCGGCTTTGTTAAAAAAGTGACTGCCATTGCTAAGCAGTCAGGCCAGCCGGTTATTTACAGTTTCAGCGATAATACCTTTTTGCCTTGGGCGCGAGCGCAGGGGTCAGCCGCTGGTGTCGAGATTGCTTTTGATAAGAAAAAAACTTTGGAGCTGGCAGAATCTTTGGCTATTCCAGTGCCGAAAATTTTAAAAGAACCAGCCCCATCGGATTTTCCCGTGGCTATCAAGCCGCGTCACAATTGTTCATGGCTCAAGGGCCCAGCCACCTTTGAAACCACAGTCTTTGCCCATTCTCCGGCTGAACTAAAAAAGAAAAAAGAAGCAATTTGGCAGAGAACTGGCGAAGAACCGATTGTTCAGGAATATGTGAAAGGCGAGGAGCGGGGATTGTTCTTTCTTCTTGATCAGGGCCGGCCTTTGGCAGTTTTTGCCCATCGTCGCCTCCGTTCTATTAGTGCCAGCGGCGGCGCCAGTTCTTTGCGTGAAAGCATCTCTCCTCCCCCGGATCTTAAAGCTTATAGCTTAAAGCTTATGGCTAGTTTAAAATGGCACGGTCCGGCCATGGTGGAATTTAAAGGAGATAAACTAATGGAGATTAATGGACGATTTTGGGGCTCTTTGCCTTTGGCTATTTTTGCCGGTGTTGATTTCCCCTGGCTTTATTATCAGTTAGTCACTGGCCGGAAGGTTGAGGCCGCCAGCCAATATAGAATCGGTATCAAGTCGCGGCATCTTTTGGCTGATGTTCGTAATTTCTGGCGCTGGCCTTGGGGCCGGAATTTATATTATGATGTTTTTTCCTGGGATGACCCCCAACCGTTTTTTAGGGAATTTATTGATGTCTTAATACGCAAATGGAAATAAAAGGCAGCAGCCGAGTTAGACTCGGCGCACTTCATCTTCATACAGACTATTCTCACGACGGCCGGCTGAGCTTAAAGGAGCTGAGAGATTTATTTTTGGTGCGGGGTTTATCGTTTCTTATTTTGACCGAGCACGCTGAGGATTTTGATCAGGCCAAGGCGCGGCGATTTTTGACGGAGTGCCGCCAGCTCAGTACGGATAATTTTTTATTGATCCCGGGCTTTGAGGTGGTCAGGGAAGGACAGCATATTTTAGAAATCGGCAATGGCGCTTTGCGGATTTTAGCCCATCCCCACCGGGGGCGGTTTAAAGTTTCTCCAGAACTGGCAGCCGCTCTTCACGGTATTGAAATCTGGAATGGCCATTATGATGGTAAGTGGGCGCCCCGGGCCAGTTCTTGGCAATTATGGCGCCGCTTGCGCCGCCAGCATCCCCAACTTCTGGCTTTGGCTGGTTTAGATTTCCATGACCAACGGCAGAGCAACGGGCCCTTGTTAGAGGTGGCGGCAGAGGAGTTAACTGCCGAAGCGATTTTAGAAAGCCTGCGGGCCGGCCAGTTCATTATTAAAAGTTGGTTGAGACTAACCTCTCTGGCTGATGCCAGTTGGCTAAAACGGCTCGGTTTAGGAATGCTCAGCGATATTTCTTTGCTAATTCTTTGGTTGGGTCGGTTGGCGGGCGCGCCGCCAGCTCTAAAAAAGCTGGTGAGAAAATTCATATGAAAATTTTAATTGCTGCCGGCATCTTTCCGCCCGACATCGGCGGTCCGGCTACTTTCAGTAAATTACTGATTGATCAACTGCCCCCGCAGTTTGAATTAACTTTATTGACTTATGGCCAGCCGCGGCCCCTTGATGATCCCCGGGTCAATCGCGTTTCCCGATCCTGGCCCAGAGGCCTGCGCCATTTTATCTATTTTCTTCGCTGTCTTCGTCTTGGTCAGAGGGTGGATTTAATTTTTGCTCTTGATCCTGTCAGCGCCGGTTTGCCGGCAGCGGCCGCCGCCAAATTATTAAGAAAAAAGTTTTTTGTCCGGGTAGCTGGCGACTGGGCTTGGGAACAAGGTTATCAGCGCTGGGGCGTTCAGGAACTGCTGGATGATTTCCAAAAAAGGCAATACGGTTTTCCGGTGGAATTTTTTCGTTATCTCGAACACTTAATAGTCCAATTAGCTGATAAGATTGTTGTTCCTAGTTTTTATCTAAAGAGAATAGTGGCGAATTGGCGGGTGCCGGAAGAAAAAATTAAAGTTATTTACAATGCTTTTTAAGAAAGAAAAAATTATTATTTCCGCTGGCCGGCCAGTGCCTTGGAAGGGTTTTGCTTTATTAAAAGAAGTGGTGGAGGAACTGCGGGCTGAAGGGGAGAAGCTGCGATTAGTGATCGCCACTGATCTGTTTCAGGAACAGCTTTGGCGTCAGCTTCAGCTAGCTGACATTTTTGTTTTAAACAGCGGCTATGAAGGCCTCTCCCACCAGATTCTTGAGGCAATGAGTTTTGGTTTGCCGGTGATTACCACTGATGTCGGCGGCAATCCGGAAGTGATTAAAGACGGCCAGAACGGTTTGCTGGTGCCTTATAACGATAAAGACGCCCTTAAGGAAAAAATAAAGCTTCTGCTTAATGATGAAAATCTGGCACAGCGGCTTGGCCAGAATGGCAGGAATAGTCTGGAAAAATTCTCTCGGGAACGAATGATTAAAGAATTATCTTCTCTCTTTAATCAGGTTTTTTAATTCTATCACCGCCGGCTCTCTGACCAGAGCCAGCCCGCCAAAATAAATAATAATGGCCGCTCCCAGACTGACAAAGAAGTTGACGTTCAGTAGAGCTAAACCAAAAACAATCAGCCCCATGACCAAACTGACGGCCGCTATTTTCGGCAGTTTGCCGACGATACTAAAAGCATTGACCTGTTTCATTTTCCTCCAGATAAAGGCATTGCTGATGATTTGGGTAAAAACAGTAGAAATAGCGGCGCCTTCAATGCCCCAGACAGGGATGAGGAGGGCGTTGAAGACGATGTCACTGCCGGCGCCGATTATGGAAAATTTAATAAATTCTTTTTGTTTGTCATAGGCAAAAAGAGCGTTGCCGATAATTGTCGCCGGATAGTTGATTAAGAGACTAACTAACAAGATGCGGAAAGCGGTGATGGCCGGCAGGTATTGGCGGCCGTAAAAAATGCCGATCAAGTCGTGACTGAGAACAATACCGCCGATCATTATGGGGAAGGCCACCATAAAAACCAGCTTCAAAGCTCTCTCCAAGAGGTCGCGGAAAGCCGCTTGGTCTTTATTGGCCATCCGGGTGAGGCTGGGGAAAACAGCGGCGCCAATCAAGGCCGGCAGGACATAGAGGGTGAAAATAATTTTTTGGGCAGAAGAATAATAACCAATCTCTGCTGGTGTTCTCAGCCAGCCCAACATAATAATATCGATGTTCAGCATAATGCCTCCCAGTAGTCCCAACAGAGCAAAGGGCCAGGCGGCGGAGAGCATTTTTTTAATTAGTTCCCGGTCGAAGATTAAAACAATTTCTCCCAAGTGCCGCCGGACAATCCAAAAAGAGAGTAAAGTACCGATGATACTGCCGCTGACATAAGCCATGGCTAAATTTTCCAGCCGGCCGGTTTGGTAAAGGGCCCAGGCGCCAAGACTGACCAAAGCGATTTGGGTAACGATATTAACCAAAGCCTCAAGGTGCATTTTCTCCATCGCCCGGTAGACTGAGGTGGCGAACAGGCGCAGGTTATCAGAGATAACCAGCAGGGCCGTGGCCAGCAGTAAAGTTAAAGAAAGGGAAATGTTGGTAATCAAGGGGACGCCAAAAACAATCAACAGCCCTGCCAGCGCCAATAAAACAATTTTTATAATAAAAGCCGTAGAGAGATAGCGGCTTTCTTGATTTTCATTTCTCACCAACTCCCGGGTGAGAACAGCGCCTAAGCCGATGTCAGCCACGACCGTGAAGAGAGCCGCCAGCCCCAGCAGATAGGAAAAAATTCCCCAATCAGCCGCTCCCAAAACCCGGGCTGAGTATAAAACCAAAATGATTCGGAGAAAGCGGCCGCCCACTTCCCCCACTGTCAGCCAGAAGGTGTTTTTGACTACCCGTTGCCACATCTTCTCAATTCTTCACAAAAAACATCTTTATCGTCTTGATAATAATTCCCAAATCCAGCCAGAGGGAACGGTTTTTGATGTAGTAGAGATCGTACTGCAGTTTTTCGAAGGCGTCTTCCACTGAGGCGCCGTAGCGGTAATTAAGTTGGGCCCAACCAGTGACCCCGGGTTTTACCAACTGGCGCAGCTCATAATAAGGGATAGTCTTTTTTAATTGCTCCACAAACTCCGGGCGTTCCGGCCGCGGTCCGACAAAAGAAGTTTCGCCTTTAATGATATTGAAGAGTTGGGGCAGTTCGTCGAGGTGGGTGTGCCTGAGGAAAGAGCCGAAGGGAGTGATCCGGGGGTCTTTTTCTTGAGCCCACTGAATACCCTGGGCCTCGGCACTGCCATCGGGATTATTGGCGATCATACTGCGGAATTTATAGAGAGTGAAATCCTTACCCAGTTCCCCGGTTCTTTTTTGTTTTATCAAGATCGGACCAGCTGAGGTTAACTTTATTAAGAGGGCAATTAAGATTAGTAGAGGTGATAAGACGACCGCCAACGCAAAAGCCAAGATGATTTCTAAAGGCAGGCGGAAAAAATCATAAAGGCGGCGGCGGTGGAGGATAGTTTCGAGAAACCAGTATTCTTCCAGTTCGGCCACCGGCACTTTGCCTAAAATATTTTCGTACAAGGTGGCGGTGTCTAAAACTTCCACTCCGGCGGTTAGGTATTTATAGACAATAGCCGCCACCCGGGGGTTTTGTTTTAATTCTGGTTCAATGGCAATCATTTCGATGCGGCGGCCGGGGACGACACTGACAATTTCTTCAATCTCGTTACAAACATCCGGATTATAACCGTATTGAGGATTTTGTTTAATGAGGTTGAGCAGTTGCTTAGTGGTTTCGCTTTTCCCGACCAGCAGTACCTTGGTTTGGGGGAGCTGTTGGCCTATAAAATTGTTATAGGCGCTGCGCCAGATGTATTCGAGAATGAGCACCACCACTATAAAAATTAAAAGGTTGGTTTTGGGGGTGATGCCGTAGTTAGTGATGAGATAAAAGAAGATCACCGAGATAATGGCGCTAATGACCAAAGCGGTGCCGAAATTTTTGAAGAAATCCAAATTGTTTTTCAACCGGCGCAGTTCGTAGAGACCGACAATATAAAAGACGAGGATCCAAAAGAAGAAAAGAATAGTGAAAGGCCGGAGGTGGAGATTAATGATCTCGGCTGAGGGCATCTGTTGATAGCGGATAATCAGGGTTAGGGCCAGGGAAATGTAGAGGATTAAAACATCCCCGATAGCCAGGATTATTTGTTTGACTCTGGTAGCAGGTTGCATTGAGAGTTGACCCCCACACCTAGTCAGCGCATGCCTTTGGCATTTACGAGCGATAGCGCGCTGAATAGGTGTGGGGGTTGACAGCTTAATATGCCCTATGCTAAGCTTTTTAGCAAGTTTAGTTCAAAGCGCCCTTTGGGGTCGTCAGGACTAACAAAAGGGCGTTAATCAAAAAAAATCAAATGGAATTTAATCGTGATCGTGGGCCGCGCCAGATGTACAAAGGCGATTGGTCTTGTGCTCAGTGCAAAGGCCCGATTACCGAGCTGCCCTTCCAGCCTGATCAGGCTCGACTGGGTCAGCTTGTGTGCCGCGACTGCGATCGGGAGAAAGTAAAGAGCTTCCGCCGGCCGTCGTTCCGGTAAGGTAAACAAAACCGCCCCGAGATCGGGGCGGTTTTGTTATTGACTTTCTCGCTATGATATGCTTTAATTATATATAGGACACCGAAATCAATTTCTTTTGAAAGGAGTTGCTCGTGGCTGAAAAAGACGTGTTCGTGCTGGGAATCAACGGGTCGCCGCATAAGAACGGCCATGGCGTGAAGTTTTTGCGTCGAGCCTTGGCCCAAGCGCGACTAGAGGGCGCCCGGACCACGATCAGGCACCTGGTAGATATTAATTTGGCCTATCACAATGGCCAATACACTACCAAGACGCCACCCGGAGCTGACGAGCTCTTTCGGATAATTGCTGGGGCTGACGCGCTCATTTTATCCTCACCCACTCGTTGGTACAACGTCAGTGATCTGATGAAGAACTTCTTAGATCACTTGACGGTTTTCGAGATGCGCGGTTTTAAGCTGGAGGGGAAAGTTTTTGGTTTGATTGCTACTTGTGAGGATGATGGGGGTCAGGCCTGTCTAGAGAAAATGACTTCCATGCTTTACCACCAAGGCATGGTGTGCGTGCCTTATGGGATGTATTATCACAACATCACCATGGCTAGGCATAGCGAAGATCGTTGGCAAGAAATTGACAGTACGTTGTTGGGAGGCAACGTTGTCCGTTTTGCCAGACGAGTACGTGTTGATCAGCCCCAACCTTGGGATTACAAATGGCTGGTCAAGCTCTAGCCCAAGCGCCGGCGGCGCCAGTAACGCCTCCGGCTTTTTTATAATAAATCAGGCATACCGACCGCTGGTTTGACCAAAGTCTTGCGGCCGTTGGTCTTGGAACCGTTGGTTATCATCGTCGTTGCTTCTTCAACTTTGACTGGGGCCTCAACCATTTCGTCGCCATTAATTAATTTGCCGTTTTGATAAACTAGCAGACCTCTTTGCCGGAGTTCTTTGTAAAATTCTTCGACTGGCACCAATTTTTCGGCTTCCGGTGAAAAACTACCCCGCTGGCTGATGCGGCCATCTTTAATCATCTGGGCAATAATAGCAGCCGGAAAACCAGTGTCAATGTTGCAGCCCGCATCTTCCCAACCGGGTAGTGGTGGTACCAGACATTCCATGACGATTCTTTTCATCCGGCCATCCCCATTCTTCCCCCAAATCTCTACCCAGAGATTTTCCGTTTCGGTATAACCTTCAGGATAAGGGATGGCTTCCATCACTTTAGCAATAACATCGGCTGGCCAGATTTTTGCTTTCAAGCCGTTTTTGTCGTCGATGATTACATAGTCAGGTAAAGTCATGTTGGCTTCGATTAAAGCCAGCACCACTTTGACTGTATGTTGGGGGAAGCCGGCGAAGAAGCGGATATTTTTCAGGCCGCGGTTTTTGAAATAATGATGGAAAGTTAAAGTTTCAGCGTGTTCCACAATGAAACATTTTTGCCGGCCCACCCCCCGTAGTTCCATTTCAATTATTGTCTCCAGTGGTTTTTTCTCAAACCAGCGGCCATCTTCGATAATCGGTGCTGGCTGGATGAATTCCCAAAGGACGGTAGGGATGCAAAAAGGCGTAACAAATTTTTTGATATTAGAATCCCAGGCGAAACCAGCATTGATGGTTTCAATGGTGTCAAAGAATTGCGAGGCATAGCGCAACATGACGTTATTAATGCCCGGCGTGGAGCCGCAGCCAGTGATAGCTGTTAAGTTCCGGCGACGGAAATCGTTGTCTAGAGCTAATTGAATTTTGGTTGTGGGAAGGTCAGAATCTAAATCAATTATATGGCGCCGCGTTTTCAAAGCAGCTTTATAAACATTTAAATTCCAGTCACATTCAGCGCAGTTGATGACAACATCGGCGCCGGATTTTTTTATTAACTCAACTGTCTGCCCGATTCTTCTTAAATCAATAAAAGAAAATTTAGCCTGATTAGGAAAACGTTTTAAATTTTTTAGAGATCCTTCTTTATAAAGATCGGCCAATAAAATTTTATAACCGCGTTCTAAAAGATCGCGGGCAACAATTTTGCCCTGCATGCCGCTCGCTCCCAAGATTAAAAAATCATACTTCATAATAATAAAATTTTTTCTTTATAAATTAATCATCGCACTTTTTCTGATTTTTCCAAGAGAAAATTGTGGATAACTTTTCAAACTTGACAACCGTGTTATAATAAAAATTATGAAGAACATAATCATCTACACCACACCCACTTGCGTTTACTGCAAGATGACTAAAGAATTTTTGGCGAAGAACAATATGCCTTACACCGAACATGATGTAGCTTCGGATATGAAGGCCCGGCAGGAGATGGTTGATAAGTCGCATCAATTAGGCGTGCCGGTGGTGGATATTGAAGATGAGATTTTTGTTGGTTTTGACCGCGCCGGCATCGCTAAAGCCCTCGGACTTTAAATATTTAAACATTTAAATGTTTTACGATTTAGTAATTGTGGGCGGCGGGCCGGCTGGCGCCGGAGCCGCTGTCTATGCCGCCCGTAAGAAAATGAAAACCCTGATAGCCACTGACAGTTGGGGCGGCCAGTCGCTGGTTTCAGCTGATATTCAAAATTGGATCGGTACTCCTCACATCTCTGGTTTGGAATTAGCCAAGATGCTGGAAGCCCATGTCCGGGCTTATCAGCCGGATGTGGAAATTTTGGAAGAGAGGATTGAGAAGATTGACTCTAAAAATGGGGGATTTGTCTTAATTAGTCAGTCGGGTCAGACCATTGAGGCGAAAACAGTTTTAATCTGCACTGGCAGCCGGAGGCGGCGCTTGGGTGTGCCCGGCGAAGACAAGTTAGATGGCAAGGGCATTGCCTGGTGCGGCACCTGCGATGCCCCCTTGTTTAAAGATAAAGTGGTGGCAGTGATCGGCGGCGGCAATGCCGGCTTGGAAACAGTTTTGGATCTTAATCCCTATGCCAGTCAAATTTATTTGTTCCATCGCCGCGATCAATTAAAAGGCGATCCCCTAACCCAGGAAAAAGTTTTGAGCAATAAAAAAGTAACAGTGATTTATAATGCCGAGACCCAGGAAATTTTGGGCGATCAGTTTGTTTCTGGTCTGCGCTATAAAGATTCGAAAATCGGTGCCGAGAAAACATTGGGATTAGAGGGTGTTTTTGTGGAAATCGGCAATGTGCCTAACAGCGATATTGTTAAGCATTTGGTTAAAACTGACGAATGGGGACAGATTGTAGTTGATCATAAAACCCAGCAGACTTTAGCTAAAGGCATCTGGGCCGCCGGCGACGTCACTGATGTTTTGAATAAGCAAAACAATATCTCTGTCGGCGACGCCATCAAAGCTGTCCTTAATATCTATTCCTATGTTTGGGGGTGAAACCCCCAAACATAGGTTTGAGCCGGCTTTTTCAGGTTTTTTTAAGATCATTCTAGTAGAAATGGCCTTACAGTTTCGATCTCGATTTTTTTCAGAATACCCCATGTCTCTTTTTTATAATTGCCTGGACCACCCAGAAATTCCATTAAAAAATCACGTTGGGTAACAGAAGGAAAGTTTTTGATACCGATATAATCCAGGTAACTAGACCAGCGATAATCCCCCAAAACCCCCATTGCCCGTCCGGCATTTTCTATTATACCCTCACGCCACTTTGGTTCTTCTCGATCAAGGCAGTTTAGATGGATATAATGAGGGATAAAAAGAAAATGATCTTCGTTTTTTATCAGAGCCATCTTAAAGACTCCTTGAAAAAGGGGGCCAACTCTTTCGTATTTAAGATTAAAATAGTTAGTATAACCGGCCCCTATTTTTTTCATGAAAAGAGAGGTTCCTCCATCGATTAACTGTCTAACTAATAAATGGTAGTGATTAGGCATTAGGGAAAAAGTCATAAGTTCCACTAATAATTCCCTTCGTTTTTTAATGTTTGGGGGTCTCACCCCCAAACATTGGTTTAGACGTTTCGAATCTACTTCACCTGGTCGTCGCAGAAGGAGTCTTATATTGGATTGAGGTACTGGTTCGGTGTCATTGAATTCAAAAAGATCGTGAATAAATCGGAGATAGTCACATTCAGATAAAAAAACCGTCCTTTTTTCTACACCACGATTATAAATGTGGTAGATTTCACCGTTTGCAAGCTTGGGTCTGAAAACAGGCATCAATTTAATTAAAACACATGTTTGGGGGTTTCACCCCCAAACATGTGGAAAAGTGGGGTTGTTGTTAGGCTGGTGGGGATGTATGATGGTTTTGTGAACCGGTTCTGGGTTATTCTGATTATTATTGTGGCGGTGGTATTTGCGGTCTGGCAGACTTGGTTGGCCGGGCCGGAGAGCGAGGCTGAGAAAAAAATAAAGGCCTGGGAAGCGGCGATGAGGGCGGATAATTTTGGGGGCAAGACGCCGGATGAGACTTTAAAAATGTTTGTGGCGGCCTTGCGGGCTGGCGATATGGAGCAGGCCAGCCGATTTTTTTTATTGGATGAAGAGGGAAGTAGGGAGAAGTGGGTGGAAGAGTTAAATGAAGCAAAAGAATTGGGTAGAATAGAAAAAATTATCTCTTTTTTATCGAATGTCACCTCCGCACCTGAAGAAATTACAAGCGAGAGTGACTTTAAATTCAGATTTAACGATGAAGGTAATATAGGCTTCTTAGATTTGGAGCTCAATACGTTTTCAGGAGTATGGAAGATCGAGGATTTCTAGCGCTTTTGATTTTCTTTCTTCTATTTCAGTCGGCTTTTGCTTATGAAAAACCGACTCATACTGATTTAACTTCAGCTGCTTTTGATTTTTTTAATAAGAAGTTTCCTGACAGGAAAATTGCTGAAGAATTTCGGGAAGATTTGATTGCCGGTGCGGTGGAAGAAGACGAGCCGCCCCGCTGGCTGTTTCATTTTTATGACCCGGTTAATAACCGCGGCCTAAGTTTAAAAACCGCCGCTTTTGTCAGCGCCAAACAATGGGCGCAGGATAAAGTAGGCCAAGCCCGCTTAGCCAGAAATTTCTTCGCTTCTCTCGTTAGCGGCGATGAGCCTGTTGTTTATACCTGGGGGCAGGCCATCAAAGCTTATAAAAAAGGCGACAGAGAAAAAGCTTTCCGGATCTTAGGGCACGCTTTGCATCTTATTCAGGATATGGCTGTGCCTGAACACGTGAGAAACGAGTATCATCCTCAAGGCAGTCCTTATGAAAAATTTGCTAAAAGCCAAAAATCGGCAATTGAGGAGTGGCGCGAGCCGGTTGTTTTGGAAAATTTAGAAGATTATTTTGATCAGTTGGCGACTTACACCAATAAAAATTTTTATAGCCCCAAGACGATTCCGAAAAATATAAATAATTTTATTGGAATTAGCCCTGAATTCGGCCAGTATAATTTGGCTATAAAGGATACTGATATTTCTACTGGTAGAAGCATAATGACCATTAATTCTCCTCCTGTTCTCTCCGACTACTGGCGCATCCTTTCCCGAAAGAGCATTGTTTATAGCGCCGGCCTGATTGATTTATTTTTCCGGCAGATAGAGCAGGAATTGGCCGTAGAGTCCCTTCGGCCTCAATCAAAGCAGGCGGTGGCGCAGGTGGCGGCGGTGTTGGACGAGAAAGAACCTGACAAGGGTGGCTTGAAAAAGCGGACGGTGATTCCCTTAGATGATAAGAAAAAAGTTTTGCCGCAGCCGAGTCAGACTCGGTCTCAGCCGAGTCAAGCTCGATCCCAACCCAGTCAGACTCAACCCGAGCCAATTAAAAAGGCCTGCGCCTTCAATATCATCGGCGGTTCCCAGCGTTTTCCTGTAATCATCAGTGAGGTGGCTTGGATGGGCTCGTTGACCAGCGCTAATGACGAATGGATCGAGTTGAGAAATATCAGCAGCAGCGCCGTTGATCTTGCCGGTTGGTCGATGGTGGACAAAGATGAAGATATTAAAGTTGTTTTAAGCGGCCGGCTCGAGGCCGGCAGTTTCTATCTCTTGGAAAGAACCAATGACGATTCAGTGCCCGGCGAAATAGCTGACCAGATTTACACCGGCGCCCTAGCTAATCAAAATGACGGTCTGCGCCTTTTCAATAAACAGTGTCAGTTGATTGATGAGGTTTTAGCATCATCTGATTGGCCAGCTGGCAATAGCCAAGGCCGACGTACTATGGAACGGGGTACTGATTTGAGTTGGCATACCTATTCTGGCAGTCAGAGCGTCGGTCTCTACGGCACTCCCAAAAAAGAAAACAGTCAGCCCAGCAGTTTGATTGTCAGTGACAGCGGTGAAACCGGCAGCAGCGGCAGTGGCGGCAGTGGCCGGGCCCG
>ERZ1292623.343-Hain-H51-01um-R1-343-length-50962-cov-7_pt2 | contig 32935 bp, 34 predicted proteins | sample MGYA00564398_ERZ1292623 | MGnify/ENA primary metagenome ERZ1292623 (study PRJEB36523, sample SAMEA6512633) | groundwater metagenome | collected 2019-01-07 | study: AquaDiva: Metagenomics assemblies of 32 groundwater samples
ATTCTTTTTCATAGAGCATGACGCGCGCCGAGTTGCCGCACCAACCCTTCCGCTCTATTTTCCCGACGACACGACCGGCTTCATCCTTCGCCTGCGACTTCCACGTATTCCAGCCGGAATTCGAGAACGTAAGTTTCTTCCCGCCGGACTCCCCTTCCGCGGTGCGGTAACTCCAGCGGCTCGTCATGCGGAACGCCCCTATTGTTGCGCCGTTCTCATCGATGATAGCGCGATCGCCGCTCCAGAATGACGGCTTTCGCACGATGAGCGTCTGCCCGGCTTCCATCCCGTTAGAAGTAGGAAGTTGGCGCTTCCGACTCAACATTAGATTTCGTAATCAATCGACCATATGTAAAATATATCGAGCTCATGCCTTGTTCCGAACTTCCGCGACTTCTAACGGGATCCATGCTTTCATCCTACTGCGAATGGTGTTGGGCTTCAACCTGCTGGTAGATAACGGCGCAACTCACGCTTGAGTGCTCGGTAATCCGGAAGCACTCGCGCGACGTTCTCCCAAAAGCGTACTCCGTGATCATGCTCCTTGAGGTGGCAGAGCTCGTGCACGATGACATAGTCGGCAAGCTCGCGTGGGAGGAAAAGCAGCGCATAGGAAAAGTTTAGGTTGCCTTTGCGCGAGCAGCTGCCCCAGAGACGCCTCGTATTTTTGATGGCAATGCGGCCGTAGGCAAAGCCGTATTCCCTATTCCAGTATTCCACTCGTTCGGCGATGTACGCACGCGCTTCTTCTTTATGTTTGAGATACGCGCGGCGGCCACTGACGGGAAGTGCCTTAAAATGCGACATGTGTGCAATAGCTCGTGAGAGCCAGCTCGCATGGGTGCGTACGAAACGCTCGATTGCGCCGAGAGAACTCCACTGTGGCGCAGTCAAGACGACTGCGCCGCCGGGCAAAACCCGCAACCGCATGTATTTCGCTCGCCGCGAACGCTTCAGCGTGTATTCCATGATTTAATTCTACCTTGTCGTTTCTGAATCAAAAGAAAAGCCGCCTTCGTGAGAAGGCGGCCATGCCAGTCAAGCGGAGACTACATCTACACTTCGTCCAAAAGTTCCTCGAAATGCGGATTATCGTTCGCTTTCGCGATAAGTTCCGCATCTTTTTCGTTCATCGCAAATGCCTCAGAGGCAAGAACGAGGACGACTGCTTCATCCCATTTCTCGGGAAGTCCCGATAATGAGACAATACAAGTACGCGCACGTATGGCACCACCATATTTGTGCTCCGCTTCATTGCGGCTCTCGAAGCTGCTGTTGTGATCGGGGTGCATAAGCAGGCGCTTTGCTTTTTCGAGCGAAAGCTCCCAATACCGCTGGCGTTTCTTCGGCGCCGGCGTCCCGATCATCGTACGGAACTCGAACGGAGACGCGCTGTCGAGCCCAACGACCGTAAGCACAGCGCCAGTTCGTGCTGAATCTCCAATAAGCTGCAACGCTCGCGGGAACACGTGCTCCACTTCATCGAGGATGTCATCCAGATCGCTCAGACCTGGCTCATTTAACAAAACCATCTTTCACCTCATTGTTGAAGCTTCGGCTGTTTTGCCGGCACATATTAAAATACCTCTTGAGATACAAGTCAATACAAGAATTACCGTACGCTCGAGACGAGCGTGTTCGCGAATTCGAGCATGAGCTTCAAAACCGCGATGAAGAAATTCACCGTCAAGGTGAAGAGCTGCAGGAGGAAGGAAAGTATCATGCCGAGAAAGAAAGTGAATGAATTCATGGAGAAAGTATAACAAAGGACAACCTCCCGCGCCGTCCGTTGACCGCCTGCATGTTGTGTGATTCCATTCCTAGAGCATGTTTGAAAACCTGTGGTACCCGAGCCGAGCCGCGCGTTTTTGCGGCGAAGCGCCGAGTCGGAGGCCGAAATGTGCCGGTGGCATATTGAGGACGAGACGAGTGCGCTGTAGCCCAAAAACATGCGGCGCAGGCAGAGGGAGGTTTTCAAAGATGCTCTAGAGCACAATTGCAGGGAGAACGAACATGCGCACCTTCAATCCCCTCGAAGCAGAACTCGCGACGGCGACGATCCTGTACAGACTGCCGGATTTCCCTCACATTCTCCAGAGCTATATCTGGCAGGATTATGATAACCCGCCGCAGTTCCCACGGTTGTGTGATTTTCTCGATTTCTGGAAGGCCGAGGTCGAAGGAGAGCTGTACCGCGTAGAGGTGACATCCTCAGGTCTTCTCGTTCCGCGAATCCGCACCGAAAATTTCTCGATACGCATCCATTGAGGAGCAGGTCGAGGCATCTGCCGCCCCGCAAGGGCGGCATTTGTTTTACTCAAATCGCTTGTGTCCTCAGGAACGTCTGGTCCGTTTCCCTCTATATTTAGCGCAGATGAAACAAACTCTCGATCACCGTGAGAACATTCGCAAGGAACGGATTACGTGCGCTCACCGGCTCATGGTATTCTTCCGGCGGCGGAGACGAACCTTCTGGCGGCCGAAACTCGCCCGGTGGCGGCATAAACCCATCTGGCGGCGGCATGTACTGCCCTTCGTAAGAACCTGGCGGCATGTGAGCACCTCCAGGGTACGGCATCTGCATATCACGATATTCCGGCGGCACGTTTGCGCCATTGAATTCACCACCCTGCATGCGCCGCTCCATCTCAAGACGCATCTGTTGTTCCATCTCCGCACGCCGCGCATCGAATTCCTCTCCGAACTGGCGCCGATACTCTTCTTCGAACAGCCGATGCGCGTCGCCTTCCGGCGGCCCCTCTCGCATCATCTCGGGCGGCGGTCCATGCCACTCACCTTCCGGTGGGTTTCCCATCTGCGGCTGCTCCCACCTGCCATCATCATTAAGAAAGCCTTCGCCCATCTGCTTCTGCATGCATGCACGTATCTCGTCGTCGTGTGCACCTGGGTCTATCTCGCCCCGCTTCATCCGCTCCTCGAAATCGGCGCCAAAGACTTGACGCATGCAATCCATCGCTTCAGGCGACATGCCCCCGCTGAACGGTCCGCCGCGCTCCTCGCCACCGTGGAATTGACTGAAGCATTGAGGTATGACTTCACCCATGCGCGGAGACGGGAATCCGCCGCTCTTGAATTTCGCATATGCCTCGGCGCCGAGCTCCCGCTCGATACATGCAAGCACTTCCGGCGGCGCATTCTGAAGGACTTCAGCTGCTTTTGTCTTACCCTCTTCCATCCGCTGCTTGTCCTCCGCCGACATCAGATCGTGCTCAAGCGCAAAGGCAATACATTCCTCACGATGCGCCTCATTCTCACAATATGATTCGCACTCTCGCCCGCGGCACCCACCGGGGCCGACGCCGCCCGTCTTTCGGAACATCTCCGCTTGTTCCGGCGACATGAATCCTGCTTGAATTGCGAACTCCGCGCATTCTTCCATGTGCTCGCCGCTCTCGCAGTAGGCTTTGCATTCGTGCTCACCGCGGCAGCCTCCCGGCATCGCGCCGCCCGTTTCGAGGTACGCAGCGACCTTCTCCGCCTCCGCGAGCTCCTCCGGGCTCATGAATCCCGCCTGTCGCGCGAAGTCCAGGCATTGCCGCATGTGCGCGGGGTCTTCGCAATACGCCTCGCAGGTGCGTTTCGAGGTACAGCCGCCGGGCAACTCTGCGCCTGCTTCGAGTGCGCGCGCGACAGCGCGCGCTTCCTCGATTTCCTCCTCCGGCAAGACGTCGTGTTCTTCGGCAAACGTGAGGCATTCATCGATGTGCGCGATGTTCTCGCAATACGCCTCGCAGGAATCGCGCGAGGTACAGCCGCCGGGACCCTCGCCTCCGAGCTTTGCGAATTCACGCGCCTGCCGTGCCTCCTCCGAGCTCATAAGGCCGTTCGCTTCGGCAAAGGCGACGCATTCGTTCACGTGCGCAAGATCATCGCAGTACGCATGGCACGCCTCCTTATCCTCACACCCGCCAAGCTCGGCGACGGGAAACGTAATGGTCGGCTCTTGCGCGCGCACGAGTGTCGTCGAAAAGATAAGCAGAGCGCTCGCCGCGAGTGCGAAAATGATGCCGACGATCTCAATACGCGATCTATGCATAGTTAGAACGGATTTTTGTAGCTCTTGAATGGGTTCGTTTCCGCCGCCTTGAAAGGGTTGGTCTCGGGTATCTTATCGGCGGGCGTCTCGACAGCGCTTGATACCTGCGCGCTCACATCCACAACCGGTATTTCCGGCGACGGCTCCGCTGGAGTGGAATAAAAATAGAAGTATGCAGCGGCCGCAAGGATAACGGCAAGCACCGCAGCACCACCAATCATGAGGGGCTGATTCAAACTCATCTTCGGTTCCATGCCCGCGATAATACCACCCATTCGGCACACGCACGGGAGTTTTCCACTCCTGCACCATTCGCCTGCCGCTTCCCCACAATCCGGCCGCCGAGATGAGCGTGAGAATGACGAACATGCCGAAGCCGTACACGCAGGCCGGGTAGCCAAGGATAGTTCCCAGCGCGCCAAGCGCTGGGCACGATACGCCTCACGAGCCGTACAGCTCCAAATACGAAAGCGTCCCGGCAAACACCGTGCCGAGCACCGAAAGTACGAATACGATTTTCAAAGCTGTGCCTTCTGCCATACGAGTATTGTAACTTACACAGGACTCCCGCCATTGACCACCTTCATTTGCAGCTGTCCCATTCGGCATTCGCGTCACATTCAGAACAGATATACTTTCCATGCGGATAAGGTCGCTGGTAGAAAATTTTCGATTCCAAATCATTCAAATCGGGAACGCGATTTATAAATTTCCCCGAGCCGAAAGTGACACTTTTTCCACAGCGATTACATATTTCTGTCGCTACCCCATTTGCACTCATACGCCACTGGATCACCGTTTTTCGATCAGTTCTTCGACTTTGCGCTTAGCGTCTTCCAAGAGCTGTTTTGCTTTCGCCCGCGCCTCGTGCGACTGCCGCACCAGCTCCGCGATCTTCTGCTGCGTCTTTTCTGACAGGATTGGAACTAAGATGCTTTTAATGCTCTCTTTTGGGACAGCGGTCAAAATTGACCCCGCACATCTTTGCTCAAACTGGCTTTCCAGTACGGTGCACTTTGCGATTACGAGCAACACTTCGGGCAAGATCTCTTTACTCCGAAATTGGAAGAACCCCGTCGAAGCAACGGCTCCTGAGTACTCCCTGCCAACGAGCGCAACCTTACCGAGCGAACCTTGCACGCTCGAAACAATGACATCGCCCGTTTTCAACAGCCGTCGCGCGCGGCTTGGCATCTCTTTGCCTAGTATGTCTGTGCAACTGTTGATAACCCCGAGTGAAGAATTGATATCCGAAAGCTCGACATATCGATACGTCTTGTTCGGCTCTGAAAGAAAAGTCGAGGGCACGTTATATATCACCTCGGACAAACTTTTGGTTCCGTACTTTTTTAACGCTGCTTCTAACTTCTCATACTTCGGCTGGAAATATTCTGCATCCATCCGGCTCGCCGTCCGCGCCTCCGACAACTTCACCACGCTCCACAACCCTGCCTCCTCCTCAAAGTCCACAAGCCCCAACTCCTCAAGCAACATCTTCTCGGCTTGGGAATATATTTTTATGGATTCACCGAGCTGCGAATGGGCTTTCAGTACCGCTTCGTCTATCGATTTCAGAAAACTGGAGTCTGGCAACGGAACGATAATATTTTCTACTTCTCGACAGTTGAGATTGACCTGCTCGGTTTGTCTGCTTTGTTGCCATAATTGATCGCGACCGTACCTTCCCTGCAGAAAGAGAGAAAGATAACTCGAGAGCGTTTTGTCTATCGGCCTTAGGAGAACGACATTCTGATTAATATTCATCCGCGGGTCGTCATTATAAATTCTTGCAACTCGGCCAACAATGTCATACGTAGCTCCTATAATCGTTATCAAAATATCCCCGCTCTTTGGTTCGCTGTTCTTTCTGCTTTCCTTTTCCGGTAGGCATTCCGCTTGATCAAATAAAATCATCCCCTCTCGTAAGACATCTGTTTTTACAAACTTAATGTCTGTACCGTCTCCGACACAATCTCGCTTCTTCGGTGTTGTTCCCGTTACAACCTGCCGAGACAACATGTCAGTGATTTGATGCGCTCCACTGGGAAACTTCCGTATTTTCTCAAGCGCATGGAGATACTCCGGTTGGTAGTATTCTGCATCCAGCCGCTTCGCGCCTTCGAGTTGAGATTTTTGGATAATGGAATAAATCAGCATGTATTTAGAACCTTATTACTTAATTTCTCAAGCGAGGTGAAAACTTGTTTAGTCGCCTGGTCAGTAGTCTCATCAGAGAATAGATCGTATCCTTCTCTAGGTTTCATTTTGCCCACTCCTAGCTCCCGAAGAGTCAAGGAATAAAAGAATTCTTTTACCAGTGGCCAATCATCCGCTTTTATGAGACCTGAATTTTGTTTCAAAGTTTCGCTAACTTTATCTATATAAAACCACCGCTCTACGACAGCAGGATTGCCAACCTCACTTGAAAATCTGCGGCTACCCTCGATCAGCATCTCCCCGGATGTGCGCTGGTCAAGACTTTTGGTCGTTTCCTTGTGCAGTTTCCGCATGTCCTCTCTCAGTCTAGTAGGAACATCCGCGTAATTTTTAATTAACTCTAGATAAAGTCTTAGCGGCCCGTATAGCTTTTCTCTTCTCTCGGTTTCTTTTCTCCTTTCCTCTATGTAAAGATTCCACGCGCCACTCACCAATGACGCAACAACGGATGAACCCAAAACCACGATAATTATGGTTTCCGTGGTCATAATCATTCAGAAATTAAGCTTCTGCTCCTTAGCAAACTTCAAGAATCCTTCGGCGATTTCGTCGAGGTCGTGGTCGAGGACTTTGCGGCCGCGGGTGTCGTGCACGTAATTGCCGCTCACGTCTTTTTTGTAGATGTAGTCGCCGGAGTTGTCTTTACCTCCCTTCTTCGAGACAGCCATGAATATTGGGTAGTTTTTTTGTGGCTCATTGCCATCGCCCCACTTCTGAAGGAAGAGCACGCTCGTTTTGGTACCCGTGTGCGGCTTGAATGTATTGCCGTGAAGGCCGACGACGGCGAGGATGCGCGCCTTGTCCATTAGGTAGTCGCGCACATATTCCATTTGCGTATTGTTCAAGACGCCTTGCGGAAGCACTATTGCCATCCGCCCGCCGGGGCGGAGCATGTCGAGTGTGCGTTCGATGAAGAGAATGTGTCGTTCGACGTTGTTGCGGAGTTTGCTGTCTTTGCGAGCAAGTTCGTACTGTCGCAAGAGCCCTGCATCCGGATTCTCGCCCGCGAAGGGAGGGTTCGTGAGAAGTAGATCGAAATTGAGGTAGCGATAGGTCTTTTGGTTTTCCCTTTCATCGACCGAACTCTCCGTCGGCGCAAGCAGCCGCTTGAGCTCGACACGCGCATCCTCGCTCTCCGGCCGCGTCCAGTCGCGCGCGTCGAGCGAGTCGCGCTTGAAGATGTGGTGCTTGCCGTCGCCCGCCAGAAGCATCAGGGCTTGCGAGATGCGGCGCATGTTGTCGTCGAAATCAAGCCCGAAGATTCGCTTCGCAGCGTACTCTTTGCGAGCAGCGTCTGATTTGAGGTATTTGTCCCATACGTGGAACATTGAGCGTAGGAGGAATCCTCCGCTCCCGCAGGCCGGATCTATGACAAACTCGTCTTGTTTAGGATCGAGCATTTTCACGCACATGCCGATGACGTGTCGGGGCGTGAAGTATTGGCCTTTCTTGCCCTTCGACACTTCGGTAATGAGGTACTCGAAGGCGTGATCAATAAGCTCGTATTCTGTAATGCCCGTCTCGAAGAGACGCACGCCTTCAAGGAAGCCCACGCACACATTGAGCCGGTCTGGTGTGAGACGAATGCGATCTGTCGGCTCAAACGTATCGGGCCATTCCTGTATCGCTTTTTTGAAAAGTTCGTCGTTGATGACGGCGTACGTCCGCTCCGGATCGCGGTACTTGCGAAAGAGAACCTCCTCGCCTTCGCGGTGCTCGCGCGCCATTTTTTCGTCATAAATCTTCGCGTAGATGATCTTGAAGATCTCCTCAAAGACGTTCGCGCCGCTCCCCGCAAGAGCGAGTTCTTCCATACGTTGCACGATGTGCACAAAATCAAACTGCGGGTTTAGTTCCGACCACTTTTTCTTGATCTCGAACAAATCATCAATGGTTTGATCGGCGCGTGGAATTTCAGAGAGCGAATCGTCGAACTCTTTTGGATAGGGGCGATAGAGCATGACACGTTCCTTGCCATTGGACCACACGCCAATTTCGACACCCTCCGCATTGAGGTAACTTTTGAGCTGGCCATGACCCTTTTTTTCGCTCGGCGCCTTTATCTCGAAAATAATGTATGGCGTGATTTTATCTTTTTTATTCACCACGATATCTGCGGCCTTTGCGTGGACCTCGCGACCGAACTGAACACTCTTTTCGATCTCAATTCTGTCGAGTGGATATTTATAGTGCGTCTGCAGTTTATGTATCCAAAGTTGGCGCACAATTTCTTCCGGTTTGCCAGAATCTTTCTTCTCGTCATACACAAAACGCGATTTACCAGTTTTTAGATCCTTGATGTAGTAACGGTCTTTCTCATCTTCGGTAATCTCGAGTACCTTGTATATCTCGGTACCCTCGAATTCCTTCAAACCGAAGGCTGCTTCCGGGTCACGGAAAATCTTTCCGATTATTTCTTCCGCACGATTGGGCTTTTTCGTCACCATAACTATTTAACCGCCTGCCAGTAATTGCCTTTGAGCACCGACATAACCTTCCCCTTGAGCCGTACTTCGTCGGTGAAGAGAATGTTCTCGTACTTTGGATTCTCCGGTTTGAGATATACGTATGGCGGCTTGTCCTCGGAGATGAAGCGCTTCACCGTTCCCTCGTCGCCGATTTCGGCATATACAACCTCACCGGAAATGAACTCCTTCTTGGTCTGCACTAATATTGCATCTCCATCGTCAATGCCGGCGTTTATCATTGAGTCGCCGGAGATTCTTAGCATAAATACCTCCTCTGCAAGTTTTGATACTTCATTCGAAAGACGCTGCCATTCACCGGCAATCTCTATCGCTTCAGCTGGCAAACCCGCTGTTGTGGTACCGAGTACAGGGGCAAGCGCGGGACGTCCCAATGCGTTATATCCGAGAGGCGTAATAGCAAGGCTACGTGCCCCCGTATTTTTCTTCACGTAGCCTGCACCAGAAAGCTTTACGAGAAGATCTGTTACCGACTGATTTGAAGCCACTTTTAGGCTCTCACGCATTTCCTCAAAAGTAGGCGGATAGCCCGTATCCGTCAAGAAGCCATAAATAATAGCCAAAAGCTTCTTTTGGCGCTCTGTGATTGGTTTTTTCATTATTAGAATTATACCCGACCATTTGTACGGTATTCTGAATTTAATGTGTGGATAAGTTAGTTGCCCCACAAATCTTCCACACCATACAGAGTACAGAGGGGCCACTGTTTGGAACTAAGACTGCACTACCGTTTCTTCACCTCGTACGTAAAGCGATACAGGTTGGAGCCGATGGCCTGCCCTATTTTCGGCGCGGGAGTTACCTGCGTGAGGGTGATGTCATCCGTGCCGACCGTGACGGCCTTCCCTAATTCGAGATACTTATCCGTCGTGCTCGTCGCGCTCTCGATCCTCGTGCGCACTTTAATCGTCCCCGCCTGGATGCATTGCGCATCGCTCGGACAGCGGCTGTCTTCCGCGACTTCAATAGGCGTAAGCGTGACGCCCTGGATACTGACTTTCTGGTAGTAGCCCGTCGTTCCGGTATTGTTTGAGCCGGCGGAGGCAGGAGCCGGAGCCGATCCTGAAGCCGAAGGCTTCGGCGTCTGTGTGGTAGGTGCCGCGGGCGTCCCGGTTTCCTCTTCCTCCATTTGCGCCGTTTCTCCTCCCGGTTCGGTCGGCGTGGTGCCTTTCTGCGAGAACCAGAACCATACTAAAACTGCGGCGGCGATGAGGACCGCGACCGCGATAGTAGTGTTCTTCATGACGCAATAGTAACAGGCACTGGAGCACGTCAAGCGTATTTCGCAGGGTTGACTCACACCTCTAATGATGTTATTATCACAACGCTATGAAATTCCCTACTGTCAATTGGGCCCAGGCTTGGGCCACTATCTACGGACGCAAATACCTCATCGCCGGAGTGATCGTACTTCTTATCGTTGGCGGTGCCGTCTGGCGCATGGTCTCGTCGGATTCAGTGGCTGCAACAGAGAATGCACCTCGCGAGGTCGTCGTCGCACGCGTTCTCGACCTTATGAATGGTGGCACGTCCCTCTCCGTCGTCGGCGACGTGCAATCGAAAAACGAGGCGAAAATCTCGACGGAAGCAAGCGGCCGCATCACGCGTGTGAACGTCTCCCTTGGCGACACCGTCGGCACTGGGACTTTCCTTGCGGAAATCGAAAATTCATCACAGCGCGCCGCCGTTCTCCAGGCGGAAGGCGCGTATGACGCGGCAAAGGCCGCCGTTCCTAATCTGGAATCATCGCTTGAATCCGCGAAAGGCGCTGCCGTGAGTACGCTCCTTTCCGCCTACGCGAACCTCGAGAGCGCCATCCGTGATGCCGCAGATCCGCTTTTTACGAATCCCAATAGTTCAGCGCTCTCATTCAATATCATCGTTACGACTGACTCTCAAGCCAAGCTCTCCGTCGAGAATACGCGCGGCTCATTCAACACGATACTCAATCGCCACAAGATGAGGAGCACTTCCCTCTCTCCGAAAAGCGATCTTGCCGCCGAGTTCGATGCGGCCGAGGCCGATGTCCGTGCCGCACGCAACTTCATCGACACGCTCCTGAAGGCGCTCAACAGCGGCGTCCCCTCGACGGAAGTGACCGAGGACGAACTTGCGGCATACAAGTCGGAAGCGGCCAGCGCGCGTACCGCGCTCACGACATCGCTCTCCGCCATCACTTCGGCGCGCAGTGCCTTGGAAGTCGCGACCAACAACGCCGAGAGCAATGGGAACGGGGGCGTCTCTTTGGCACAGGCCTCCCTCAAGCAGGCGGAGGGCGCCTATAACGCTGCGCTCGCGAACCTGGAGAAGACACGCATCCGCGCGCCGATTAGCGGCACCGTAACGCACTTTTCCTTGAAGCTTGGCGACAACGTCTCTCCCGGTCAGCAAGTCGCCATTGTCTCGAACACCGGCACCCTTGAGATCATTGCATCGGTGACCGAAGAGGATCGCTCGCAGCTCGCGGTCGGCGCGAAAGTAACAATCGAAGGCGGGTATATCGGCACCGTGACCCGTATCGCGCCGGCGCTTGATCCGGTGACCCGCATGATCGAGGTGCGTGTTGGCCTTACCGCCGATGTCGCGAAGAACCTCACGAACGGCGAATCTGTCCGTCTCAACATCGAGAAGAAATCTGCAAATACTGCCGCAGGAGGCAGCCTGCGCATCCCGCTCGCCGCTCTTAAGATGGGCACGGAGCGCAACGTGGTCTTCACGGTAGGCGAGGGCTTTAAGCTCGTCGCGCATGAGGTCAAAGTCGGCGCGCTCTCCGGCGACTACATCACGATCACCGAAGGCCTTTTTCCTGAAACCGAGATCGTTGCTGACGCGCGCGGGCTTAAGGAAGGCGATGTTGTGCAGAAAGGTTCTAGGGACTAGGTTTTAGGTTCTTGAGAAATGCATGTTAACCCTATCCCCTAGCACCTAACACCTAGAACCTATGCTTTCCTTCTGGACCTTCTTCCTAAAAAAGCGCCAATTCACGGTCCTCCTCATGGTCGCGCTTCTCGGCGCGGGCACGTATGCCTTGTTCTCCATTCCGAAAGAATCTGCCCCGGAAGTGCGCATCCCCGTCGGGATCGTGAGCGCCGTCTTTCCCGGCGCCTCTGCCGAAGACATCGAAACATTGGTCACCGACAAGATCGAAGACGGCGTCGCGAATATCGAGAACCTCTCGAAGCTCACCTCGACCTCGCGCGAGGGAGTCTCTGTCGTCACGGTGGAATTCGATGCGAACGCCGATCTTGACGCGTCCATCCAAGACCTGAAAGATGCGGTGGACAAGGTTAAGCCCGAACTTCCGCGTGAGGTGGAAGACCCGGTCGTGAGTGAGATAAACTTCGCCGACCAACCTATCCTCATCATCTCCATCACCGGCGAGTACGAGCCTGCAGCACTGACGCGCCTCGGCGATGAGCTCAAATCAGAATTGCAGGCGGTTTCCGGCGTCTCCCGCGTCGAGGTCTCCGGCGTGCGCGATCGCGCCGTGCAGATCGTCGTCAAGAAAGCGAAACTCGCCCAGTACGGCGCGAGTCTTTCCGACATTGTCGCCGCGGTACAGGCATCGAACGCCTCGCTCCCCGTCGGTTCTATCACCGTCGATGGCGTGCAGTACGCGCTCCAGTTTGAAGGCGACCTCGCAAGCTCCGAAGATGTCTTTGATACCGCAGTGCCGCTTCAGAGCGGGCGCATCGTGTATATCCGCGACCTTGCCGAGATCGTCGACGGTCTCGAAGATGCGACGTCTATCTCCCGCGCCTCAACCGGAGGCGAACCTTCTGCGCCATCATTGACGCTTTCCGTTTTCAAAAGTTCCGGCGGAAATGTCGTGACAGTCGCCGACGCGGTAAAAGAACGTCTCGAAGAACTTAAAGATTCGGTTCTCGACGGCGGCAATTACGTCGTCTCTCTGGATCTCGGCGAAGAAGTGAATCGCGACCTGCGCGAGCTCACACAAGTCGGCTTCGAGACGATGGTCCTCGTCGTCCTCTCCCTCCTCCTTACGATCGGCTGGCGGGAATCTCTCGTCGCCGCGGCCTCTATTCCGCTCTCGTTCCTCATCGCGTTCATCGGATTGTGGCTTTCAGGCAACACCATCAATTTCGTCTCGCTCTTCGCCCTCATCCTCGCGATCGGCATCCTTGTGGATAGCGGCATCGTCGTTACCGAAGCCATCCACACGCGCATACAACGCTACGCGACCAAGGACGAAGCGGCACGCGCATCCCTTGAAGAATACGCCTGGCCTCTTATCGGCGGCACCATGACGACGGTTGCTGTCTTCGTCCCCCTCTTCTTCATCTCTGGCATCGTGGGAGAGTTCATCGCTTCCATCCCCTTCACGCTCATATTCGTGCTTATCGCGTCCATCTTCGTCGCCTTGGGCCTCGTGCCTTTCATCGCTATTACGTTCACGAAGAAAGAATTGAACACACTTGAGAAACGACAAGAAGAATACTCGCATCGCGTACAAACTTGGTACAAGGAGAAGCTCCGTGGCTTCCTCGGCAATCGCCGCCTTGAGAACCGTTTTCTTTGGGGCATTATACTCGCCTTCATTCTCTCGCTCGCGCTTCCCATCACGGGCCTCGTGCCGAGCGTCTTCTTCCCGCAAGAAGACATTCCGTTCATCTACGTGGAGATCGAGAAGCCCGAAGGGACAACGCTTGCACAAACCGATCTCGTGACGAGACAAGTCGAAGAAAAGCTTTACGGCTACCCGGAGATCGAGTCCTTCGTAACGACCGTGGGTTCCGGAAGCGCCTTCAGCCAATCGCCGGGAAGCGGCGCGAAGCTCGCGAACATCACCATCTTGATCGGCGAGGCGAAGGAGCGTGATAAAAGCTCAAGTGAGATCGTCGCCGAGCTCCGAGCACGCCTGCGCGACGTGAAGGGCGCGGAAGTGCGCGTCTCGGAGCCGAACAACGGCCCGCCTTCGGGCGCACCCGTGCTTGTCACTTTTTCAGGAGACAGTCTCGAAGACCTTGAAGCGGTCGCGGACCGTGCGCAGCGCGTACTTTCGGACATTCCCGGCACAACCGATGTCACCTCAAGCATGAAAGACAACGGCCTTGAGTTCAATCTCGCCATCGACCGTGCGAAGGCAGCCGCCTACGGGCTTACGCCCCTGCAGGTAGCACAGACCCTGCGCACGGCGATCCATGGCACGACAGCGACAACCATCCGCGGGGATACCGATATCGACGTCATCGTAAAACTCGACTTGAATCCAGCGTATACCGACCCATCAGAGACGACCATCGTGAACACTGATGCCATCCGTTCACTGACGATAGACTCGCCGCGCGGGCCCGTGCTCCTCGGCTCGGTGCTCTCGACCGACATCCGCAAGGGAAATGCCGCGATCCAGCACGAAGACCGCAAGCGCATCGCGACCGTCTCAAGTCAGATAACGCCCGAAACGACCGCAGTCGCCGTGACAAATGCATTCACTGCGCGCGAAAGCGAACTGAACCTTCCGCCCGGCGTCTCGATGAAGATCGGCGGCGAAACGGAAGACGTAGAGCGCTCCTTCCGCGAAATGGGCTTCGCCTTCATCGCGGGCTTGGTTCTTATGCTCGGTATTCTCGTCCTCGAATTCAACTCTTTCCGCCACACGCTCTACCTCCTCTCTATTGTGCCCCTCTCCTTGATAGGCGTCTTTTTCGGGCTCTTTATCACGTTCCAACCACTCTCATTCTCGTCGCTTCTTGGCGTCATCGCGCTTGCGGGCGTCATTATCAACCACGCTATCATCCTTCTCGACTCAATGCATCGCATCGCGGAAACACGCAGCGATCTGCCGCACAAAGAGATCATCGTCGAAGCAGCCGCCTCGCGCCTGCGCCCCATTGTCCTCACGACCGTAACGACGGTCGTCGGCATGATCCCCTTGGCAGGTGCCTCGGCCCTCTGGGGCCCCTTGGCATTCGCCATCATGTTCGGCCTCGCCTTCTCCATGGTCCTCACCCTGGTTCTCATTCCGACCTTGGCGTATCGCTGGCCGGGGAAATGGAAAGGAGCGCGTAACGGCAACGAGCACATTGCGCTCCCGCCTGCTGCAGAAGCTATCCAGTTGCCTCAAGGGCACTAGCCTCTAACGCCTCTCTTCTTCAATAAAATCAAGCGCCCGGTCCGTTTTCCCTAGTTGCCGGTAGAACATCGCGCGCAAGGTCTTCGTGCTGAAATAGAGCGCAAAAAGGAACGCGATCGTGACCGCTTCGAGAAGCACGAATGCGATCATGTTCTCCGCGCGATAGGCGAGTATCGAGAGCCATTCGAACACGAGGACGCCAAGTGCCGCTGCGATCACATTCGCAACGATGATGAACTGCTTCCGCGGGCTTGTTAAGGCCGCCAAGACCACAAGCGCGATCGCGCCGCCGATCTGAAAAGGCACCAAGTCCGGGACGCGGTTGATGAGGAACGGCGCCCCCACGAGCATTGCGACTCCTGCGACCATGAATATCTGACGCACGTAATTGCCGTAATAGTGCGGGATGGAGGATTCTAGCGGAAAATAGGGATAATACGGAGGCGAATTCTCTTCGGTTACATTCGGATCCCCGCTTGCGTCGGAATCGCTCATGCCGTCACACTATCATGCCCCCGCGTTTTGTCATGCCCTCCGCCGCGCGTTGTGCACAACGAAGCAGAGCCTCTTGGTCGTCGTCTGCGGCAGCTTTCGTTGCACGCTCGATGCCGCACTTCGTGCAGTGGTGCACAATGCGATACGTCCCTGCCTCTCCCTCAATGCGCAACGGCTCCATCATCCCGCCGCACGTCTCCGCCCTGTCTCCCGGATTGACGTCCACATGCTTGCTCCAAAGGCATTTCGGGCAGTGGTTCGTGTAGCCGTTGCCCTTCACCTGTGCGCCGCAATGCTCGCACGTAAAATTCTCTTTGGTTCTCTTGAAACTCATAAATAAGCCGCAACCTGCCCCGTAGGAGGCTTCGCTTTCCTACTGGGGTGCTCACAGATAAAATCTTCAACGGTTTTCTGGAATTTGGGTGTTTGCATTGCCTTACTCTATCGTAATCGTCACCCCCTTTTCAACCTCGGTCCCCGAGAGTGATGTGCAGGTAATCTCAAAGACAAGGACACCGCCGGAGACGGCAGATGCTGGCACAGAAAAGCGTTGTGTACCGTCATTCTTCCCTTGGACAAGCGGCTCCCCACCACGTACGTTGAGCGCGCATGACCCTTCTTTCATGCCGACGGAGCTCCATGCGAGGGGCACCACGTACCCCGGTGCAGCACTTTTGAGTTGAGTAACGATAGTAAGCGCATACGGTTCTCCTGCAGTCGCACTTCCCGCTGCCCTACCGCTTCCTGTACCAGAAGAACCTGTAGAGTCTCCGGATAAAGCTCCTTGGGAGGGAGTTGCACCTTGAGAAGCCTCCGGGAAGTTTTCCTGCACTCGCGGATCATTCGGCTGGACAAATCCGCTCTCGAGAAGTTCAGAGATTGGGCCATGCGATACGTTCGGATAGTATCCTCCTTCGCCCGGCCGGAACGGCGGAGCGTCGAATGGCTCTATAGCGGTCGGTGCAAGCGTCATGTCATTCGTGACTTGCGCAAGATTCTGCATCATCGGTTCTATCTTGTGCCTCCAAGAGGCTCCTGCCGACTCAATCGCTCGCTCGACCGTTGCGCCACCCACTTTATTCTGGCCAAGCGCCCATGCTTCTGCACTTGAGATAGGCGCTCCGAACGCCCCGCGACGTATTTTTTCCTGCACGCTCCCGGAAAATTGCGCTGTGAGATGCCCTGCCGTCTGGTGCAGAGGCTGACCGGGGTACCTCTCGGCAAGCTGTTTATTGATCTGGATATGTTTCGCTGCACCAAGGATCACACCATATTCGGGATGGAAGCGCTTATCGCGCGATCCCATCGATTGGCCGGCTTGCATTGCCTCCTGAAAATGTTGGTACGCATCCGCCGGAATGGCGCCAGATTGCGCCAGCTGTTGTATCTGCGGCAACATACGTTGCAGGTCGTTCTCCGCCTTTCTCACTTCTCCACCATTTCCATCCTTTCCATTGTTCATCTGGAAAAGTCCCTGATACTGACTCCAACCGCCACCCGGAGTGCGGTGCGGGTATGTGGGGCTACAGGTAGACTCGACGGCGCAAATACCTGCGAGAACCATCGCAAATTCTTGCCATTTCACGCCTGCGATTGGCGCAAAAACCTTCGCAATATGAGGAATACCCTTAAGAACTCGCACTTGTCCGCCTGAGAGCGCCTGTGCCGTTTCCGCTCCCGAAAAAAGTAAAACGGCAATAAGAAGGGGTGCCGCGAGGATACGTACCATTTCTATATTGTACCCTTTTATGGAACGGGGAAATTTGATCGTGTTGAAAACTAGACGAGTACAACCGCGCGGGTGCCGGAGGTTTCGAGGACGCCGCTCTGAATGGGGATTTCTTTCGCTTCCTGGTTCGGGATGCGCACGGTTATCTTCCCTTTCTTAAGGGTCGTCACGAACGGCTCGTGGTTCGGGAGAATGGTGAATTCGCCCGCAGCGCCGGGGAGTGTCGCGGAAATCGCAGGACCGTCATAGAGATTTTCCCCCACGCTTGAGATGATGAGATGCATTGTGTTCGTACTCATAGTTTGTAGTCTGTAGATTGTAGTTTGTAGTCAGGGTGCAAGAATAATGGCAGGGGTATTTTCTAAAAACTACAGTCTACAAACTACTGACTTCTTCTATGCCGCCCTTCATATAAAACGCCCCTTCATCAACACCGTCGTGCTTGCCGTCGAGGATCTCGCCGAAGCTTCGCACCGTGTCGGCCAAGGAAACATACTTGCCAGGTTTCCCCGTGAAGACCGATGCGACATTAAAGGGCTGCGAGAGGAATTTTTGGATCTTACGCGCACGATACACGAGCTTGCGATCCTCCTCGGAGAGTTCTTCGATACCGAGAATAGCAATGATGTCTTGGAGGTCTTTGTAGCGCTGGAGAACGCGTCGCGTTTCGTTCGCGACACGATAGTGTTCCTCGCCCACGATGTCAGGCTGGAGGGCCGTCGAGCCGCTCTCCAAAGGATCAATTGCGGGATAAATACCGAGTGAAGCGAGCTGGCGCGAAAGGACGACTGTCGAATCGAGGTGCGAGAACGTGGTTGCCGGCGCCGGGTCGGTGAGGTCGTCGGCCGGCACATAAATCGCCTGCACCGATGTGATGGAGCCGGAAGTGGTTGAGGCAATGCGCTCCTGCAGAAGCCCCATTTCCTCCGCAAGGGTCGGCTGGTAACCGACGGCCGACGGGACACGCCCCAGAAGCGAGGAGACTTCAGAACCCGCCTGCACGAAACGAAAGACGTTGTCCATGAAGAAGAGTACGTCCTTTCCTCCCTCGTCGCGGAACGCTTCGGCCATGGTGAGGCCCGAAAGCGCGACGCGTGCGCGAGCGCCGGGAACTTCATTCATCTGGCCGAAGACGAGTGCGGTCTTTTCCAAGACGCCCGATTCTTTCATTTCGTGGTAGAGATCGTTTCCTTCGCGCACACGCTCGCCAACACCGGCGAAGACGGAATAGCCGCCGTGCTCCGTTGCGACATTGTTGATGAGTTCCTGGATGAGCACCGTCTTCCCCACGCCCGCGCCGCCAAAAAGTCCCACCTTCCCGCCCTTGATGAAGGGCGTCATGAGGTCGATAGCCTTGATGCCGGTCTCGAAAACTTCTGCTTTGGTGGATTGCTTGGTGAAGTGCGGAGGGTCTTGGTGAATGGGAAGCTTTTTTGGATTTTTCGGCGCGTCTTTGCCGTCGATAGGTTCACCCACCACATTGAACATGCGGCCGAGCGCTGCATCGCCGACAGGAACCAAGATAGGCGCGCCGGTGTCGATAACTTCAGCGTCGCGCGCAAGGCCGGCGGTGTCCATCATCGCGATGCAGCGGGCACGATTGAGCCCGAGGTGTTGCGCGACCTCGAGAACGAGCGTCTTGTCGCCATGCTTCACTTCGAGCGCGTTCTTGATCGGGGGTAATTTCTCATCGAAACGGACGTCCACGACCGGACCGATGATCTGCGTAATGATTCCTTTCATAATGAATTATTGGTTATAAACTTATCAAGAAAACGACTAAAAGTATAGTGATTATGGGAAAGAAGAAAGCCACGTTTCTAGCCAAAGAGTAATTATAAAGATAGGCAATGAGGCTCAGCACAATTGCAGAAAACTGTCCCACTAAGAGCAAATAGGGTGAATATTGGCCATACGCTGTGTAAAAATTAGTTGGACTCCAACGAGGGTCGTCGGTAAACGCTGTTGCCAGTACAAAATAGACAAACGCAATTCCGCTTATTAAACTCAAACAAACATTAATCAGGATAAGTTTAATAAGTGCATTCATAACTTTATTTCATCGCCTCGATGCCGGAGGTGATCTCGGAGACTTCGCGCGTGATTGCGGCCTGGCGGACTTTGTTGAATGTGCGCGTGAGATCGCGTGCCATTTCCTTCGCCTTGTCGGTTGCGCTCTTCATCGCGACCATGCGGGCGGAGTGCTCCGATGCTTTCGCTTCGAGAAGCGCGTGAAAAACGACGATATTGAGAAGCTTTGGCATGAGTTCGTTCACCACGGTCTCGATATCCGGTTCGATGGAATACGTCGCAGGTGTCCAATCCTCGCCCTGGCCGATACCGGCATACTTGCCTTTCGCCGGCACGATGCCCGCCACCATTTCATGGATGGTTTCCGGTTTAATAGGAAGAATTTGGCGGATAGCCGGCTTTTGATCGAAGGTTGAAAGAAAGTTTTGATACGCAACGAGTGCGGAGCCGATTTCCCCCTCTCGATGCATCGTAAGTACAAGGTCCGTAACGAAGCGCATTTCACTTTCGGAAACTGAATCCGAGAGATTTTCGTGCTTTGCGCGGATGTCGTATCCGCGGTTCGCGAAATAATCCCCGCCGCGGCGACCGATGGCGATGATAACGACGTCGTTTTTCGAGAGCTCTCGTGATTCGAGCTCGCGCTCCGTCGTGCGGATGACGTTCGAGTTGAGAGCGCCTGCAAGACCTTTATCGCTTGTTATCAAAACAAGACACGTTTTTCTCATGATGGACTTACGATGTCCATCATTTTCTAATGATGGACTTACGATGTCCATCATGAGGGGATGATGACGCAGTTCATGTGAGCTAGAAAGTCGTTCGAGGATCGTGAGCGCGGCCGCGGCGTAGGCGCGGCCGCCAAGTGCGCGCTCCTGGCTTTTTCGCATCTTCACCGCAGAAACGGCCTCCATCGCCCGTGTCACCGTCGAGGTTTTCTTCACCGACTGAATTTTGAGTTTGATGTGCTTGAGGGCCATATTTAACTATCAAGATTTTCTTCCAAAAGCTTCTGTAGTTCTTCGATATCGTCAGAAAACGACGTTATAAATTCAGTGTACTTCTTATCTGCTTCGTGCATGCGCGTTATGTTGTTCTGCAGTTCTTTGTAAGCTTTGATCGCGTTGGAAAGACGTTCAATGACCGCGGGATTGTTAGGGTGCGTCTCCAACAACGGTAGTCGTTTTTTAATAATCACCCGCGCTTTTTCAAGCGCAGCGAGAGACGCTTGTATTTGCTCCGAGCTTTCCTCGTGCGATTTCCTAATCGAATCAATTTCGCCTTCGAGCCGCTCGATCTCCTTTCTGATTTCTTCCGGAGGAATCTTTCCCTGCAAGGGTTTAGGGCTTTCAGTCATACAGGATGCTAATTAATTGAACAACTCCTTATGTGCGACACGAAAGGACTCCATCGCTTTGGTGAGGGTCTTTTTCGCGTCGTCGGAAACTGCGCCGGTTTGTTTGATTTCCTTCAAGACATCGCTGTGGCTCGCGTTTACGAATTCGAGCCACTGCGCCTCGGCTAGTTTTACCTTCGCAAGCGGAACGTCAATGTAGAGCTTGTTAACAGCGGCGAAAAGGTCGACGACCTGCTGCTCAACAGGCATCGGAGCGCCATTTTTCTGCTTCAAAACTTCTACCATGCGCTGGCCGACGGCGATGCGGTCCGCCGTCGCTTTATCCAAGTCGGAGGCAAATTGCATGAACGCTTCAAGCTCACGGAACTGCGCAAGTTCGAGTTTGAGGGTTCCCGCAACTGATTTCATGGCCTTGGTTTGTGCAGCGGAACCGACGCGCGAGACCGAATCACCAACGTTGATTGCCGGACGCACGCCCTTATTGAAAAGGCCGCTCTCGAGGAATATCTGACCGTCGGTAATCGAGATGACGTTCGTCGGGATGTAGCCGGAGATGTCGCCCTCCTGCGTCTCGATGATGGGAAGCGCCGTGATGGAGCCGCCGCCTTTTGCTTCGTTTAAGCGCGCAGCGCGCTCAAGGAGGCGTGAGTGCAAGTAGAAAACGTCGCCCGGGTATGCCTCGCGGCCCGGGGGGCGGCGAAGAAGAAGCGAGAGTTGGCGATACGCGACCGCCTGTTTGGAGAGATCGTCGTAAATAATGAGCACATCCTTCCCTTTATCCATGAAGTATTCGGCCATCGCGACGCCGGAGAAGGGCGCGAGGTATTGGAGCGCGGCCGGAGCGGACGCGGGAGCGTCAACGATGATGGTGTACTCAAACGCATCGTTGTCTTTCAACTGCTGCATAATGCGCGCCGTCTTTGATTCTTTCTGGCCGATGGCGACGTAGACGCAGATAGGGCGCGTGTTTTCCGGCTCGTATTTCTGGTTGATGATGGTATCAACAGCGACCGTGGTCTTCCCTGTCGAGCGATCACCGATGATGAGCTCGCGCTGGCCGCGGCCGATAGGGATCATTGCGTCGATGGCCTTGATGCCGGTCTGCAGGGGGACGGAAACCGATTTGCGGTCGATGACGCCGGAGCTTTCGCGTTCCACCGGCATCAGCGTTGTCTTTTTGAATGCGCCTTTACCGTCTTGTGGTTCGCCCAAGGCATTCACCACGCGGCCGAGAAGTTCTTCCCCAGAAGGCACCGAGAGGATGCGGCCGGTAGATTTCACCGTCATGCCTTCGGAAACACGCGACGTATCGCCAAGAATGACCGCACGGATGCCGTCTTCTTCAAGATTCAGGATGAGGCCGTAAAGCTTGCCTTCGTGCTGCATCGAATCCTTGAGTGACTTCCCTGCGTGTTCTTCAAATTCAAGGATCTCGGACATGACCGCTTTCGTAAGGCCATCGATCGCGCAGACGCCGTCGCCGACGGATGTCACGCGACCGATATGCGCGCTCTCGCCTTTCGGCGCGAAATGTTCGATCTCTTTCACTATTCTTTCGATTGCGGATGTATCCATAGAGGTAGGTTCTAGGTATTAGGGACTAGGTTCTAGTCGCTGCTCGATAAATCGATAGAAGAGAGCTTTTCCAGCTCGCATCAGTGAGCGTACCCTTATCTTCAAATGTCCACCCGCCGATGAGCGTCGGATCGACGGCCAGTTCTGCGTCCCTTGCACCAGAAGCTTCGCGTGCCGCCTGTTCGTCTTTGACGCGAGCGACGGTGAGAAGCGAGCGGCTCTTATTTGCATCCTTAAGAGCAAGCCGACGGAATGCACGGGCTATGTGCGGCATAAGGCCGACGCGGCCTTTCGCCTCGAGCGCCTTGTGCATACGCGTGATGGCCTCTCTGGGCGTCTCTCCCTTCTTGATCATGTGCAGTATTGCATGCGCGTAGATTTCGGGCTTCATATTATGTTATGCAGATTTTTCCTTGAGGATCTTCTCCGCCGCAAGCATGGCGGCGCGTGCGATCTCTTTCTCGCCTGCGGCAAGAGCTTGGCGGCGCGCTTCTTCCGCGCGTGCCTGCGCATCGGCAAGCACCTGGTCGGCGTGCTCCTGCGAGCGTTTCAGAATGTCGGAAGCTTGCTCGTCGGCGCGATTGCGCGCGGAAGAAACGAGGGCTTCCGCCTCCTTCGAAGCACTGGCAACGATGCCTTTCCCTTCCGAATCGGCTTCCGCAAGCCTACGGTCAGCTGCTTCAGCTTTCTGCACGCCTTCGGCTATTCTTTTGCGTCGTTCATCGATCATCTTAAGAACAGGATCGTACAAAAACCGCCACAACACATAGAGCAAGATGCCGAAATTGAGCGCCTGTATCAACAGGAGTTTCCAGTTCAGACCGAAGGCTGCAAACAACTCGCTCATAAGTAAAAAGTCAAAGGTTCAAGGGTAAAAGTAAAGGTAAGAAGCTATTAAGTAAAATTCGGATAACTTTTGACTTATAACTTGCACTTTTAACCTTTAACTTAATCACGTGAACTTGATGATAAAACCAATGACGAGCGCGAAAATGGCGAGTGCGTCGGTAACCGCGATGCCGATAAACATCGTCGTCGTGATCTTGCCGGAGGCTTCCGGATTTCGTCCGATAGCTTCCAAGGCCTTCCCGACAAGAAGACCGAGACCGATGCCCGGGCCGATGACGCCGAGACCGACGGCGATTGCCATGCCCAATGTCTTTGCTACTTCGAGTTCCATAAAACTGGTTGCTAGTTGCTGGTTACTAGTTACTGGTAATTAATGCAAAGATATTAGCATATTTTCAGCCTTTTTGTATAGTTGTGACTGGTGCCTCAAACCATGGAGGTTTTGATGGAGCAGGTGGCACGAATGGCATACCTACCGTCGGATATCGACAACGAATTGATCGGTTTATCCGAACAGACACAGGTCAATACTTCTACCATCGTCCGCGAATGTGTGCGGTTGGTCTTTGGAGAAGACATTGTGCGCAACGAGCTACTCAGGCGACTTGAGATCATTAAACAGAAGGACTTTCAAAGATCTTCTGCAGAGTTGCAAGTGCTCATTGAGCGTGCGGCAGTACTTCGCTAAACGTTGAGACACATCTCCAAAATACACCTGGAAAGGCGCTCGCTTTGGCGGGCGCCGATCTTTAATGCGCCTCCTCCCCTTGCGGCTCTTCAATGGCGAACTTGAAAAAATGATGTTGCTTTAGCATGGTTTTGGGCGGTATAAAAGGGGAAGAGAGATCAGCGAGGGGTGTGGCCGATCTCCCCTGACTCTCCGTTCCAGCCCGCAATCCACCCCACAGGCCTGCCTGGAGAGGGAGTGTAACTCTAGGCCATCCCCAGCAAAGTACAAGTCTTAGTGCGCTTCTTCGCCGTGAGGTTCTTCAATCGCCAGTTTGATGAAAAAGAGGGTGAGAAGCGCGAAGATAGCTGCTTGAAGGAGGCCGATGAAAAGCTCGAAAAGCATGAGAAGTCCTGGCGCGCCGTAGGGAGCAAAGAAGGTCGCGACCGAGATAATGACGGCGCCGGCAAGAATGTTGCCGAAAAGTCGGAATGAGAGCGAGACGACGCGCACCAGTTCGCCGATGAGCTCGATGAGGCCGATCGCGAAGCCGACGGGCGAGCGAAGCGGATTCTGCAAGAACTTGCTTCCGTACTTCCAGACGCCTATCGTCATGATGCCGGTTATCTCAATAACGAAGAACGACACGAGCGCCATCATTAAAGGCACGGTAAGATCGGTATTCGCGCCGCGAAAAAGTGGTTCGCTGTCGAAGGTGATGCTGCCAACGCCGGGAATGAACTCGAACCAATTGAGAAAAAGTGCAAAAATGAAAATAGTCATGAGAAGCGGGAAAAAGCGCCGCGCCATCTCGCGACTGCCGAGCGTCTCTGTCACGTAGTCGTACACGAATTCGAACATCGTCTCAAAGAGCGTCTGGACACGGCTGGGAATGAGTTTCAACCCGTCACGTATCAAGAATGCAATGACAATAAGAACAGCCATCACGACCCACGTTGTAATGAGCGTATTGGTGATGGGAATCCCCAGAAATGTGCCAAGCTGTTCAGCCGAAAGCGCGACATGGATGCCGCTTGCGGCATGCTCCGCTGCTTCTGCCACATGAGGTATGTTCTCTACCGCCATTGGCACGATAGTAGCACAACTGAGCCACGCATTCCATGTTTTTTGTTCCGTCTTGCCAGCACATTTTCCTATAGCACCGCAATCACGGCCGTGATTTCGGTGCTACAAGAAAATTCTCATCATAAAGAGTTTACGAAACCCTTAATGTGGTCGGCAACTTGTTTTTCGGCGCCCTTGAAACTATGTCCAACTCCTGGAACGATCTTCAGCTCAAAGCGTCTCGAACGAGCATGTTCTTTGAACCACGCGGCGATTTTTTTAGCGGGGCGGTCGGCATATTCGTCCTTTTCAGCCAGTAGTACGAGTACTGGTTTGCGAATTGAAGCAAATATCTTCGGCTTCCTCTTTGTATCGAAATAGGGAAAGATTGATTGCTCTATAGAATCTGGTGTGTGCAAAGAGAGAAAACGCTGCGCATCGGCGATTCCGGGCCATAGGACATATGGCAGAAGTTGATGGGGTTTCCCCCCGCGCACGAGAGCGCGCGCCATACGCGTTGCACGCGCTAAGCGTCCGCCACTGTCAAACGTTGCAGCATCGGCGTAATCCGACAAAGGCGCGAGCAAAATGATGCCTGCAATTCCTCGTGTTTTTTTCTTGCTCGCCCAATAGATAGACTTCTGGCAGCCAGTGGAGTGACCTGCGAGGTAAATCTGCCGTCCACCTGCCCGACGTACAAAGTCGATCGCGCCTTGGATGTCGTCGACACACTCCGTAAACACCTCATGTGCCTTGCCCATGAGAGCGCCTTTCGTGCCGTCTATTCGCGGCAGACGACTAATCACATCATGTCCTCGATTGCTAAAAGTGAGAACAGCCGTACCACGACTAATAAGTTCTCTTACGATCGGAAGTCTCGAAAATGCAGAACTGGTCAACCCATGCACCCAAATAATCACCCGCTTCGGCTTTTTCGGCTTGCCCGACTTCGTATAGGGCCCGAACCACAGGCCATTCAAGAGAAACTTCTTCGGCGTGACGATCTCAACAATATGCGCTGGATGTATTTTGTCTTTAGATTTCATACTAGTGACCAGCAACTAGCAACCAGTGACTAGTGACTAGTTAGGTTCCCTCCTGCCAACCGGAAAGATACTTCTTCTGCGCGGGTGTGAGCGTGTCCATCTCGACGCCCATTGAAGCGAGCTTCACGGTTGCCACCATATCCTCGATCTCTTGCGGGACATCGTAGACATTCGGCTTCTGCTTATTTTTCGCTATCCACTCGCACGCCAAGGCCTGTGTGGCAAAGCTCATGTCCATCACCGATGCCGGATGACCTTCGGCCGCTGCGAGATTCACTAAGCGTCCTTCGGCAAGAAGATAGACGGTCTTCCGACCGATATGATATGCATCAACGTTCGAGCGGACGCCTTTTTCGACCTTATCCGCCAGAGACTTGAGGTCGTTGATATTTACTTCGACATCGAAGTGGCCGGAATTACATACGATAGCGCCGTTTTTCATCATCTTGAAGTGCTTTTTTACGAGCACATCCATATTGCCGGTCACCGTGCAGAAAAGGTCACCAATTTTTGCCGCCTCATCCATCGGCATGACGCGGAAGCCGTCCATGACGGCTTCAAGCGCTTTAATGGGGTCAATTTCTGTCACAATAACATTCGCGCCCATGCCTCTGCCCCGCATCGCGAGGCCTTTGCCGCACCAACCATAGCCGGCGATGACGAAATTCTTCCCTGCGATGAGCATGTCCGTTGCGCGAATGATGCCGTCCAAGGTCGACTGCCCCGTGCCGTAGCGATTATCGAAAAGGTTCTTCGTTTTCGCGTCGTTCACGGCAACGACGGGAAATTTCAGTGCGCCCGCCTTTGCCATCGCGCGCAGACGAATAACGCCGGTTGTCGTCTCTTCCGTCCCGCCATACATGTGCGTGATGAGTTCCTTGCGCTTCGCGTGCAGTGTGGAGACGAGGTCCGCTCCGTCGTCCATCGTGAGATTGGGTTTTTGCGCAAGTACCGCTTCAATATGCGAGAAGAACGTCTTCCGATCCTCCCCTTTCTTCGCGAAGACCGGAATGCCGTATTCCTGCACCAAAGCCGCCGCAACATCGTCCTGCGTCGAGAGCGGATTGGACGCGCACAGATATACCTTCGCGCCGCCTGCTTTCAGGGTGCGCATCAGGTTCGCCGTCTCCGCCGTCACATGAAGGCACGCCGCAAGCGTCTTTTCTTTCAAGGGCTTCTCTTTCTCGAAACGCGCGCGCACCTGCGCCAAAACTGGCATGTCCCGCTCGGCCCACTGGATACGCTTCAGCCCCTGTGAGGCTAATTTGGGATCTTTAATATCGGATTGCATTGCGGAGAATATACCCTATGAGAGCACTAATGTCTCGCTGTAGGCGGATTCATAACGTTCTTTCAGCTCCTCAACGGTGAAGCGGTGGTTTTGCGTCCCCATGTGTTCGACGGCGTAGACGGCAGTGGCGCTCCCCAGCTTCGCGCATTGCGAGGGCGGCCAACCTAAACGAATCCCTTTGATATAGCCCGCGCGGTAGGCATCTCCCGCGCCAGTGGGGTCAATGTTTTCGGTCACTTTCACAGCGTGCACTTTGACTTCGCCCTCTTTGGTAAGCACGCGCGAGCCTTCTTCGCCGAGTGTGATGACGAGCGCGTTCGCGACCTTCAAGACCTCGGCCTCGCCCCAGCCGGTCATGTTCTTGATGAGCGCGAATTCGTAATCGTTCACGAACACTGCTTCGGCGTCGGTGATACCGTTCCGCAGGTCGTCGCCGGTAAGCGCGAGGATGGACTGCCCCGGGTCGAAGAGGAAGCGCGTGCCATTCCCGCGGTAGATATCGGGAAGCGCGCGGATATCGTCGGTGCATCCGGCAGAAATGAGCGCTATCGAATCGCTCCTAGCGGGGACATCTGAACCATACGCAACCGCGCCCGCGCCCGGATGATACGCGGCTATTTGATTATCGCCCTTATCAGTGATGACGTAGGCAAAGGCCGTCTGCTTCCCTTCTGCGACATGGATGCTCTCCGTCGGGATATTCAGCTCCTCCAGATGCGTGCGGTACCGCTCGAAATCATCTCCCACCGTCGCGATGATGGCGGCTTCTTCGCCGAGGAGTGCCAAGCTGTAGGCAACATTCCCTGCCGTTCCGCCGAAATGCTCCTGATGGTTCGGCACGGTGAAGCTCACATTGATGTTATGCAATTTATCCGGAATGAAATATTCCTTGAAGTACCCGGGGAAGACCATGATGTGATCGTAGGCCAAGGAGCCGGAGATGAGTATCTGAGACATCGCTTTGCACTATACCGCACCAGTGAGCAAATGTGGCAAGAACGAATCTCTTGACTATCACAGTAATGTATGTTATTTGAATGACGGCAGAAGTGCTGCCAGAAAGCATGAAGGGAGAACATCATGCGGATTTCCGGTCTTGTTTGTGCACTTTCGATCTTAGCCTTCGCCGGCTGGGGCGGTGTTCGTATCTACGACAACATTCAGTTCGATCGTCTCTGTACCGCACGCCTGACGAGGACGTCGGGTTCTGGTATCGCAATCTGAGTTCCTCTCTGAATGAACTCAAGAGCATACCGGCAGACGCCGCTCCGCTCGAAAAGTCGAACATGCTCATGAAGTTGCGGGAAACCCTGGTCGACCAGGGCGAAACCTCGGTCGTGGTGACCGTGCCCCCAGGCATCAGCATCTTTCCCTACAATACGCTGTTTGCCTTGTGGTGCGCCATAAGCGCCATTCTCGCGGTGGTCTCCGGCTTCGCGTCCTTTGCCTCTAACGACGACTAGAACGAACGTCTCGACAATCAAGGCCGCGCATTCCCTTTCAAGAATGCGCGGCCTAACTCATTCTTCAATAAATAACGGAGGATGAATTACCTCTTCTTCACCTCGTACGTAAAGCGATACAGGTTGGAGCCGATGGCCTGCCCTATTTTCGGCGCGGGAGTTACCTGCGTGAGGGTGATGTCATCCGTGCCGACCGTGACGGCCTTCCCTAATTCGAGATACTTATCCGTCGTGCTCGTCGCGCTCTCGATCCTCGTGCGCACTTTAATCGTCCCCGCCTGGATGCATTGCGCATCGCTCGGACAGCGGCTGTCTTCCGCGACTTCAATAGGCGTAAGCGTGACGCCCTGGATACTGACTTTCTGGTAGTAGCCCGTCGTTCCGGTATTGTTTGAGCCGGCGGAGGCAGGAGCCGGAGCCGATCCTGAAGCCGAAGGCTTCGGCGTCTGTGTGGTAGGTGCCGCGGGCGTCCCGGTTTCCTCTTCCTCCATTTGCGCCGTTTCTCCTCCCGGTTCGGTCGGCGTGGTGCCTTTCTGCGAGAACCAGAACCATACTAAAACTGCGGCGGCGATGAGGACCGCGACCGCGATAGTAGTGTTCTTCATGACGCAATAGTAACAGGCACTGGAGCACGTCAAGCGTATTTCCGATACGAAAAGTGGAAATCGTGATATACTCACAAGCGAGTTGAGCCTCTCAGTTTTGGCTGACTTTGTTTAGGTTCGCGCTTGAGCACTGCCGAAGAGATTGAAACTTGCTTGTACGAAACCGCCTCCGGGCGGTTTTGTGCTTTCCACACAAAAAAGGACGACCGGAGCACGCGAAGCGCTCCGGCCATTTATCTGGGCAAAGGAGGTACGAACCTACCGGTTGGTGGAAACGTGCTGCGCGTTGCCGCTAGGATACTCGCGGGATCGCCCGCGCGCGCCCCTACGAACGACGGTTTCGGCCAATGCGATCTGCTCTTCCGCCTTCTCGCAGTGCAGGCACTTGCTGGCACGTTGTCTCGGATGGATCGAACACATTTTCATCGTGCAAACCCCTTTTCCATTGCTCCAAACCCGAAGAGGATACTCCACCGCAAACACTCCGTCAAACAGGTTATGCACTTTTTTTGGCGGCCGTGATCCTATTCAAAATCTCCTTCACTTTCTTCAAACTTTCATCGTCGATAACCGAGATCGCGATAGCGTTCTTGTTCACCGTCTGTAGTGTCTTGATTTTCTCCTTCACTTCTTCGGGCGTGAGCATGTCTGCTTTCGTGAGAAAGAGCTGCTCGTCTTTCTTCAGGAGTTCCGGATTGAATGCTTCGAGCTCCTTGCGGATGATGTCGTAATCGAGAAGCACATCCTCACTCTCGGCCGAGATAAGGTGGAAGATGGAGCGCGTACGCTCGATGTGCTTGAGGAATTTGTCACCGAGGCCTTTCCCCTCCGAAGCGCCTTCAATAAGGCCGGGAATGTCCGCGAGGATCAGGCCGTAATATGCGCCGAGGTGCGGCTCAAGCGTCGTAAAAGCATATGCGCCGACTTTCGAGTGTGCGCCGGTTAAAGCATTCAGAAGCGACGATTTGCCGGAGTTGGGAAGACCGACGAGCCCCACGTCGGCGATCATTTTCAATTCAAGATGGAAATTGAAACTCTCGCCCGGCTGCCCCTCTTCGAACTCCTTCGGCGACGTGTTCGTCGCCGCGCGGAAATGGAAATTACCGCGACCTCTGAATCCGCCATGTGCGACGAGGAGCCGTTCGCCTTCTTTCGTTATTTCTTTCGCTTCGCCAGTGTCAAGATTCGTAATGACCGTTCCCACCGGCACTTTCAGTATCAGATCTTTCCCACGCTCGCCGTCGCGCAACTTCGTCGTCCCTTTCTCGCCATCCCCTGCTTTGAATTCTTTGTTGTAGCGAAATTGCAGCAGCGCCGAGATATCCGAAACGCCTTCCAAAACGATATCGCCGCCCGGGCCGCCGTTCCCGCCGGTCGGTCCTAAATTCCCCTTCGTCTTTGCGAAGCCGACGGCCCCCGGCCCGCCATTTCCCCCACTTAGTTTTACTGTGACATCATCGACTAACATGGAAGGAGTGTATCACACATTTGACATGCTTGTTCTATAATGTTACTAATTCTGTCGGCAAGTTCGCCAATGCGCTTATTGGAGGATATCTCATGCGCAGAACGATGCTTCTTGCAGTAACAGCTGCAGCCCTCGGTCTCGGAGGATGCGGTATCAATCTGAGCCACGGCGACGGAGACAAAATAGGACAAGTCATCAAGTTGAGTAAACAAGGTCTTTTCGTCGATACGTGGGAGGGCCAGATCATCCGCGGCGGCATGTCCGATGGCAGCGGAGGTTTCGGCGTCCAGCCTTTCGACTTCACGGTCGAAAGCGATGAGCTGGCGGCAAAGGTCCGCGGCTTCATGGAGACGCAAACGGAAGTCGTCATCAAATATCGGATCGAGGGCATCTACTCTGCCTTCCGTTCCGAGAGCAGCGGCCACTTCCTCATCAGTATCGAACCCGCGAAGAAGCCAGCGACGAACGTGATGCCGACGCCGAACACTTAAGATCGAGGCAGCCTAAAGCCACTCGGGGAAGCCACTCATCCCGAGTGGCTTTCTTTTTAAAGAAAATTACAAACCCTGTCCCTCGAATGCGTTCTCGATGCAGATACGGCGCACCGATGCGGCGCCGTCCTTTTCTTCGAGCACGTAGTATTCGCGCGGAAGGTTGTACCAATAGATCTTGTCGTCGAGCGTCATCGTGCCGAGGTCAGCCATGGTCGGGAAGTTCGTCTCCGGATTCGTGATGATGGTATTCGATTCCGGGTGGAATTGGAGCCCTGCCTCGCTCAGAATGCCAAAGACAATGATCTTTCCCGACTGTACATCGACGACAGCGTGCTCTTGGCAACTTGAGCCGCAGCCCCATTCGACGACCGCGTAGTGGCCAGCAAAATTCGCGCCGCCCTTCGCCGCCTTCGAGATGCCGTTTTTGAGGCGGTTGAGCTGGGGATATTCCACCCCGTTGAAATCCACTTCAGCGATTTCCCCCGCGTACGTCTCTTTCGGCGCGGCATCGGCAGGATGCGCCGCCTGCCACTCCTGAAGGAGCGCCGCACAAGCGCTGATGATAGGTCCTTTCTGCGGGGCTTTCCCTGTAAGGAGAAAGACGCCGAGGCCGATAGCGAGGACAAGAATAAGCCCAAGAAAGAGCTTCTCCCGCTGGGTAAGGCTCTGGAAATTGTGCATAGACAGGCCGACACTATGCACTCTCTTGGCTGAGGCGACAAGACGCCAACTCCCGCGAGATATGGTCTAACCGTTATCGACTTCGATGGGGTTCTGACGGGCGCGCGAGCGGTTTGCCTTGGGTGCCGTCTTCTCGGTGAGCATGTGTTCGCCTTTCCACATGTGCTTTACCCACTTCCAGACGAATTTCGCGACGAAAAGGAGGATGAAGAGATAGATGAGCCACTGGATGATGAGGAAGACGAGGAGGATGAGGTTTACGGTGAGGTCTTGCGCGATCTTGTTGACGTTGCGGAAGAATTGCCGCACCACCTCCTTCCACGAATCTGCAAGCTGTTCACCATCAAAGTAGCGGTTCTCGTACGCGCTCACGTTGAAGTAGGTGTAGGCAAGCCTATCCAGCTGCTCGGCCTTCGCGCGAGCGAGCCTATCGAGCTGCGTGTTGATGTTGATGCGCTCCTGGGTAAGACGCTCGATGAGCTGCACCTTCGAATCAATTATTTTCGCGAGCGAGGCCGCATCGCCGCTTTGCGTCGCAAGCTTCGTGATGTCGTCATAGGCCGCGAGCGCTTCTTCGAGCGTGTCGTCGATCGCACGGCGCTTATTTTCCAAAACTTCCGTCTCGCTCGTGTAGTTGTCGACGAGACTCTTGATGGTGTAGGTATTTTCGTTCAGATCCTTCGGGTCGAGGCCTTCGATGAACATGAGAATCTCTTGCACACGCGCGTGCTCGACTTTGAAACGATAATCGCAACCACGCTCGTACTCATTCGCGCTCTCGAAGATGACGTAGGAGTATGACTTGAGGCTCGCGATCGTATTGCAGGTCTCTTCTTTATTCTGCGTCTCGATAGAAGCGCTGTATTCCGTCACTTCGTATTCCTCTGCGGTGTTGCCCGTCGAATAGCTGCCGATTGGAGGGATGGGTGCGATGGACGGCTCAATCGCGACATTGCGCGCGGAGAGCCCCATCATTTCCATGCCATCGTAACCGTAAGAAGAAGCAACCTCATCGTAGTCATACATCTTCTGCATCATGCCTCCCGCCATGCCAGGAACCGAAAACGCAATGCCACTTTCGCCGCCGCCCATACCAAGACCAGCGCGGCCAAAGCGAGTGGATTCGAGCGAGTCGCGCACGAATGAAAATACGAATGATGCAAAAATCAGCGCGACCACACCTATCGCCACCCACTTGATGACTTGTTTAGGCGTCCACTCCATTCCCCGAAGGAGGTGCATACGGCAAGCATAGCATCGGCGCG
>ERZ1292623.769-Hain-H51-01um-R1-769-length-32835-cov-5_pt1 | contig 32835 bp, 31 predicted proteins | sample MGYA00564398_ERZ1292623 | MGnify/ENA primary metagenome ERZ1292623 (study PRJEB36523, sample SAMEA6512633) | groundwater metagenome | collected 2019-01-07 | study: AquaDiva: Metagenomics assemblies of 32 groundwater samples
CTTTTTGGCAGCCTTTCGCTTCTTGGTGGTCTTCTTCTTGCTCTTCTTAACTTTCTTCTTGGCCATGTTGATTTTTATTTTTATGATTAAGAATTTATTTTAAATAACGATCGACCGCTTCGACGTTATTACTGACAACTTAATTATCGAACAAAAAAAACTTAACCACAATCTTTTTTTAGTCAAAATGTGGATAAGTCGAGTGAGAGAAAAATAAATCTGCTACTTCTTGAGCGTTGGTGTGCGAAAACCAATGAGGGAAACGATGATTGTGCCCGCTAAAGTGATGAGGAGAATCTTGTTTACATCTAAATCTTGATTTTTAAGCACAATATAAGTCGTCGCGACCCAAATGATGATTAACGATAACGCTGTCCAAGGATATTTCATAAATTATTTATTTTCAAAATTAACTATTTCGGTAATTTTTCCGTTTTCAAGTTTGTAAACAAGGGTTTTGGGATCAGAATACCCAGCTGCACCATTATATTGGGTATTGTAGTTTACTTCGATTTTCTCATTGTCAAACCTCAACCAATTGTACCCAAGCTGTTGTCCTGTATAAATACCGCCAAGGTGATCAAGTGTGTTGTTTGTGTTCAAGAATATTTGAACCGCAGTGTCTTCTTTCATACCACCAGTCCAGTGCCGTGATTGAACAAAGACGTCCAAATCACCATCTTTATCTATGTCATAATATTCCACTTTTCCAAGTCTAAAAGTACAAGGTGAATTTCCGCAAGCATTTGAATTATACTCATACTCCCCATTCTCAAGTGTTATTTTTGATAGGTCACTAAAATCCTCGATCTTATTAATATCGGCTAACCAAATATTCAGAGTGGCTGAATTTACCGCCTTAGCTAAGGTTTCTTTTTCTTGATCTTGGTTATCTGAAATTGGCGCGGGTGTTGGGAAAAGTTTTGAGGCTTGGTTGTGCCAGATCCAAGAGCCGAGGCCGATGGCGACAATGATCATCACCGCGGCTAGAAGATAACGTGTATGCGGCGAATCGAGTTTGGGCACACTCGCATCAGCATTTGGTGTCGGGATCGATTCGACTGGTGATGAGTTAGCTTGAGGTTGTGGTATTTGCTCGTCCATATATTGCTTAATAATATCACGCCTTCAAGAGTTGGCGAATCTCTTGATAATCTTCGGCATAAGCGGCGATGAGGTTAATCAGGCGCTCTTTGGCGAGCGAGAGTTGCTCTGCTTCCATCTCTTTCAATGCCAGTAGTTCGTCATAACTCAAGTGCTCGCTCGCATCAATCTCCGGCGCGAGCTTAACTTCATGCGAACGAGAAGTGATCATCTCTTCCGCCACGCCCAAGGGGTAGCGGTCGAAGAAGCGATTGAGGGCCTTCATAATGTCGAAGCTCGGCGCGAGCTTGAGCGCCACCATATCGGCGATGATGAGCGTGCGGAAGAACATCACAATCTCTCGCGGCAAGTAGATGCTGTAATCGCGCGTCTTAATAATTAGTCTTGAGATTACGAGCGAAGAAGTGAGGTGATGATAATCGCTTCCAGATTGCTCCTCGTACCACGGGGCGATAATCTTCTCGAGATCAGCTTGGAGATTATCGGTCATGATCTCTTCCAGCTTATCAATCACTTTAGAATAACGATCGTAGGTGGCCTTATCTTTCCGCTTGAAGAGCTCGATCTCATCGGCAATCGAACTTTTAGCAAATTTCAAAAAGTGCCGACTGGCGAAATTGAGATCGCGCTTGGCGATACCGTAGACGATGCGCAAGAGATCGATCCGCGTCGCGCCGGCGCGGCCAATGATGCCGAAGTCGAAGTAGCCGAGACGATTGCCGGAGGCGAAGAAGAGGTTGGCTGGGTGCGGATCAGCGTGGAAGAAGCCATCAATGTAGTACTGTCGCATAATGTCGAAGACGAAGTAGTAGGCCATCGTCTCGAGGTCAATCCCCTCGTCGGCCTTCAAGCTCGCCGCATAACTCGGATCAAGCGCAAGCTTGGCTAACACGTTCTCCACCGAGAGAATGTCGCCCATAAATTGGCTGACCAAGACCCGCTCGGTCGAAAGTTCAGAATAATACTTCGGGATGATCGTTTGCGGATGCTCGGCTGAGTGCGCAAGGAGGGCCAGCGAATTATTTAACTCCTCGCGAAAGTCGAGCTCACGACGGGTGGCGGAGATAAATTCACTAATCACGTCTTCCACCTGCAGAGCATCGAAGAAACGGAAGACGGAGAGGAGCCGCCCCATGAAGGAAGCGAGGATGAAGTCATTCTCATAGACTAACTTGATCCCGGGGCGCTGGATCTTCACCGCTACCGCTTCGCCTGACTTTAAAACGGCATAATAAACTTGTGAGATTGAGGCCGAGGCTACTAATCGTCCGGTAAATTCTTTAAACACTTGCTCCGGCGGCTCACCCACCTCCTCAAGGAAGACGGCCTCCATCTCCGGCCACGGTTGGGGTGGCACGCGCGAGAGTAAGTTTAGTAACTCATTAGCGTAAGCGAGCGGGATGAAGTCATGGCGAAGAGATAAGATTTGACCTAATTTCAAAAAGGCGCCGCCCGCTTCCTCGAAGAAGAGACGAAAGCGCACCGGCCGCGATATCCGCCAGCTAAAAAGCAGACGGAAAAAGATGAGGTTGACCTTAATCAACCGTTTGAGGAATAGAAATGTTTGGCGGAACGCCATTGTCTTTATTTTGATCGGAAGCCGATGAAAGCGAGAATGACGGTGATCGTCATGAGAAAGACGAAGAAGAGTTCGGGATCAGGCAAACGCTTCGACACCATAAGAATCGAAGCGGAGATCCAAATAAACAAGATGGCGACCGAAGTCCAAGTATAGCGCATATCGAAAACAATCCGCGTCCAACCGTTGCCGGCGGGTGCAGACTCCAAAAACTAAATGTCTTAATGTGAGTGCGACCGCCGGCAGCGACTGGACGCGATTGACCCACCCGCCAATTATAGGTGAGGTCGTCCAGAAACGCAAACCCCGCCGTGAGGCGGGGCTTACGCAAGACATCTATATTTTTGGAGCTGCGGCAAGCAATAAAGCCTGCCATAGCACCCACGCCCTCCATTATACTTATATCTAGACTCGTGTCAAGGGCTAACCTGTGGATTAGTAGAACTTGCCGTTGACCTCGATTTTTTGACCCGAACGAATCACTTTGACCAGTTGCTCAAACTCGACCGCTACTTCGGGTATAAGTTTAATCACCGCTTCGGCTTGGGCCGCCGCTTTATCTCGCCGACCGCTTATTAAGTAAGCGCCGATCAACGATTTGTGACTCGTTAGGTCAGCTGGTGTCGCCGCCACCTTCTTCTCCCAGAGTTTAACGATTTCGTCGTAGTGATTGGTTTGGAAGTAGGCGCCAATGAGGCGGTCGTCGACCGTCACTCCATCAGCGAAGGTGCTATTAATGACTTCTTTAGCTAAGTCGATCTGACCGGAGATGATTGCTGTGACGCTATAGAGAATGGCGGCTTCGGAGAAACTAGGATCGAGCTCATAGGCTTGCTTGAAGACCGCCAACGCTTCCGGCGTCTTACCGACTCGGAAGTAGAGGCTACCGAGCTCGAAGAGGATGGTTTGCTTCTTAGGTGAGATTTCCCGAGCGAGACTAAGCTCCTTCGCCGCTTCGTCATAACTCCCGATTCGGGAGTAGAGCGAGCCGGCAAAGACATGCATTCTGGCGCTAGACGGATCCCTCTCAAGTTCCGCCACAATTCGATCGTGAGCGAAGTTAACAATCGCCTGCTTTAAGTCGAGCGGGATCGCTGCTTGGCCGGCCGTCTGAATAGTAAAGTTGATTAATTGCTCGGTTGCTTCCATCGAACCGAAGGTATTGTAGGTATAAACTTGCTCGAAAAAGCCGAGTCCGCGTTCGAAGTAAGGGAGACTCTCTTGGGGTTTGCCTTCATTAATCTTCTTTTGACCTTCATTGTTGTAACTTAAGCCGGTGATTAAATTATTGGCGGCTAAAATTGGTTTAAAATTGAGGAAATAAAGCGCCAGCACCCCAAGGATGATGCCCGCTGACGAGGCGGAAATGGTAAAAGTTGGACCGAAAGTCTTCTCGGCCCAAGCCGCTTTAGGGCTTTCGTTAATTGCGCCACCGGTGCTGACTCGGTAATGCAAATAACCAAGCAAACCAAAGAAGAGCAGATAACTGGTGAGATTGTCGAAGACGAAAATATTCTGCGCCAAGTAAGCCACGAGGAGGCCCGATATGAGAGAGCGTTCCATTACCCCCAAACCCGCTCGCGGCGACCACCACAGGTAGTAGAGAGCAGCCACAAAAAGTGAGAGATAGACTAAGAGACCAAGCAAGCCGGTCGTGACGAGCCAATCGAAGATTATATTGTGGGAACGATCGAACCACTGCTCCTGACTGTACATCTTCGGATTGTAGTACTTATTGAAGACCGGCATATAGTTCTCCGGCCCCCAGCCAAGGACGGGTCGCTCCTTGAAGCCCTGCCAACCAATTTGCCAAATCATAAAGCGCGGGCCACCCTCCGAAATCGAAATCGAGGCGAGTCGCGAGAGCACCGGACTCTGCTTGATGAAATTACTGTCTTTAAACACCACCACCGAGGAAGAGAAGAGTGCGAGCACTAAGAGGCAGCCGATAGCAATCCGCCGCGCCAGCCTATCTTGCCGCTCCCGCCAGATGAAGAGGCCGGCCGCGACGAGGAGACCCAAGACGAGACCCAAAGCGACGCCCCGCGTCGCCGTCTTGTAGATAATAAAGAGATTGAAGAGAGCTAAAAGTAAGCCCAAAATCATTCCCCCCTTCTTCCACGCATCGGGAGATGAGCGAAATCGATCATATAAACGCCAGACAATGAGCAGTAAGATGAAAAAACCAAAAAGCTCATAAATCGCCAAGTAGATGGCATTACCAAGTGTCCCATCTACTCTTACGCCACCTTGATTAATCTTGATCTTATCAAGAAGTTGAAGACTGGAATAAATATTGACGATAAGATTGACGACAAGCGATGAACCAATAAGGACGGACCAAAGTTTCTCTGTTTTAAAAATTGAAATCAAAACCAAGAAATAGGCGAAGAGATGGAGATGGCCAATTAGACCTTCCATCCGTTCGTAATTGGACCAGAAGCTGTGATAAGGATCGACACCTAAGATCGTGGCGAGAATTAGAACGACGATAAGGGCGGCGAAAGACTTCAAGATCCAAGAGGCGCGCGGCCGGTAAGCGGGATCGCGCAAAGCAAGAATGAGCCAAAGAACGAGGACGATTTCGGTGACGATGCGGAAGAAGAAGGCCTTGCCGCTAATGAAGGGGAAGAGCATCGAGCCAGAAATAATGAGTGGCGTAATCACGACCGACAGCAAGCCCAAAATGATCGTGTAGAGTAGAACGGTGTTTAATTTCATCCGCCCGACTATAGCATAATTCGCTTAAATAAAAAAAGACCCCATTGAGGTGGGGTCGAACGGATAGGGAGTAATACTCACTACTACTTTTGGATCAACCACTCGGTTAAACCAAGTGGATCATCAGGGAGACGGGTGAAGCCGAGATTCGCTACAATCTTCATCGAAGCAACGTTCTCCGGTTTAACCTTGGCGAGCACCTGCTTACCTCGCACCGCGGGAAGCTCTGTGGCGGCCTCGACCATCGCTTGGCCTAAGCCTCGCCCGCGCGCCTCCGGCGCGATGGTCCAAGAAAGTTCGACCGCCTTTCGGTCGCTTGCCCAATCCAGTCGCACGGTGCCAACCGGCGTGCCCACTTCTTCCGCAATGAAGAGCTGGCGCGTTGGCGCAGACTCGTCTTCGCGCAAGATCTTAGCGAGCCAAGCGAGGTGATTCTCCAGACTCACGGGGTCGGTATTGATTGAGCTTTGGCGCGTGACGAGGTCGTTCCGCCAAGCCAGTAAGCGCTCGGCATCGGCTGAAGTAGCTGGTCTTAGATTAAGGTTCATAATTTGTTCTCCTTCTATAACTTAAACTAGCAAAAGATGGCCGGGGTGTCTATGTGGCGAAGAACATAAAACCAAGACCAATAACGATCAAACCAAGGGCTAATAATTTAAACATAAAATGTTTTTCTTTAAAGTAGAAGTGCCCAGCGAAGATAGCGGTTAGAATATCGAACGCTCGTTTGGCCCCCGTGATAATTGAGGCTGGGGCGAAGTTATAAGCGAGACTGGCGAGGTAGGTGCCGGCGCCAATCGAGAAGTATTGACCCAAGAAGAGTGGTTGCTTGAGCGCCAGTAAGTCCCGCGGGCGGGTGACGAGAACGATGGTGAGGAAGTAGAGCAGGAGCACCAAAGTCACGATCCCCTGCTCGGCCTCCACCGAATTAAAGTGAGTGATGTCGTACTTATAGAGCGAAATGGTGGCGACGGCGTTAATGGCGGTGAAGAGGGCATAACCACTTCCGCGCCAAGAGAGTCCACGACTAACAAAGATAATCCCGATCGTAATGATGCCAAGGCCAAGCAATTGAGGGAGTGATAAACGATAGCCGAGCCAAAGGTCGACAATGAGGAGCAGTGGGATGGTGAGAATTCTTAAGAAACTGAAGGTGCTACGATCAGCCCGCACCAGCGCCATGAGCCCCACTTGAGCTTGGGCCACCTCTAGAACCAAGCGCGGCAAGAGTGTCGGGAGTGAAGCCAGCGAGAAGACGAAGCTGTCGCGGACTAAACCAATCACGAGAAAGAAGAGCGCTGCCCAAAAGTAATTAATAAAACCGAGGAAATATAAATTCTCCTTGCCGAGCGAAATCTGCTTTTTGCCAACCGAATCAGAGAACTCGCCTAAGAGTGAAGAGAGGAAAATTAGAAACAAGCCCAGAGCAAGCATGGGTGGAATTATAGCAAAAATGATTAAGAAAATAGTGCTTTGGTTAGATTTGACACATATCATTAAATATGCTAAACTCTCGGCAGTTGTAGGTTGGTTAAAAAGACCGGCTTACAGAAACAAGAAAACAGTCCTTTGACAAGAAAGGTGGTGTGAATTGGCGAAGATTGCCGTCGTGGCCGCCGATTACGGCGAGTCGAGGTGTGTGGGCAGTGTGTCTGCCGAGCTCAATGCTCGGGGGCACGAATGCAAGGAACTATTGGGGCATGGTAAACCCATGCTCGTTGACGGAGGAATTATCGACAGGCTACTTGAAGGGCAAGGGCTCCTCCTCGTCGCCATTTCGGAAAACGATGAAATGGAAGTGGCGATCGCAAAACGGGCGAATGAGAAAGGCATCCCCGTCGCCATTTATGCTCCGGGCAATGGTGCCTATAGCAAGACGTCGGCGGCGCCCCTCCGCGACTTCGCTTCCCTCCTTCTCCTCGGCAACAAAGCCGATGAGGAAGGGGCGAAAGGACTCTTCCCACAAGCTGAAGTGTTTGTGGTCGGCAATGTCCTCCACGAAGATGGTTACCCAGCCGTGAGTCGCGAAGAGTCACGCCAGATGCTCGGCGTCGCCGAGGACGAGAAAGTGATCTTCGTCCCGAGTGACAAGCGTCTCGGCATCAACTGGCCACTCTTCCACTCAGTGATCGAGGCGTGCCACCGCGGTCAAGTGCTCGAGCACAAACCGGTGATCGTGTTTGGCCTCCACCCGGGAGATCCGAACTCGATTACTTGTTACACCGAAGCGGCGACATTCAGCCGCAAGGTGCTAGTGCTGGTGAAGGCAAAGCAGGATATGCCGGGGACACAGATCGTCCCAGGTTGTGATCTTATGGTTACGGCTTGCTCAACACTCGCCGAAGTGGCAGCCTATCAGAGGAAGCCGGTGATTGGCTTCTTCTTCGAGTCACTTCTCGCCGACATTGAAGGTCAGCGCGGAGATCAACCCTTCGTTTGGAATCTTGAAGAGAACGGAGCGGCCGTTGTCGTAAGACGGGGATCGATTGATGACTTGTCTCAGAAAATCGACGAACTACTCACGAGTCGAGAAAGTCATCTATGGCGCCATCTACATATGAGGAAGAACCAAGAACGCCACTACCCCACCCCGCCCGAGCCTGGCAGTACGGCCAAGCGCGCGGCTGATGTGATTGAGGGAAAGTTCTTCCCTCGCTAAGCGCGAGAAGCGAAAGTAAACTCTGCCGTCGTCAACCTTCGGGTTGCCGGCGGCTTTTTCTTTCTTTATTTCTCCACCATTGACCAATCGAGTGGTTCGGCGAAAGCGAGATCACGCGTGGCGGCTCGACCCAAGATTTCTTTTAAATGTTTGGGTGGTAAGCCATGACCAGGGCGAACGGAACGCACATTATCAACCGTAAATTTTTCTCCTTTTTTAATCGGTTGGGAAATGAAAAGTGATTTCCGGAAAACAATATTCTCTCCTTCTTTACTCCCGGCACCGAGTTGCGGTTCACCAACAATTATTTCCGTCTGACGAATAGATTTAACCAGAGCTTCAAGTTCGATCGGTTCATGAGAGAAGGCGGAGTCTGGCCCACCATCACTTCGCTTTAAAGTTAAGTGCTTTTCAATAATCGTCGCGCCGGCGGCAACGGCCAGTTGATCGGTGAGTGGATCAAGGCAATGATTAGAGAGTCCGGTTACGAGACCAAACTTCTGAGCCAAGTGAGGGATGGTCGCCAAGTTCATCTCCTCCGGCTTCGCCGGGTAAGAACTAATGCAGTGGAGCACGGCGAGGTCTTGAGTCCCCGCTTGCTTTAAAGTTTTAATTGCTAAATCTAACTCTTCATCCGAGGCCATTCCCCGCGACATAATTACCGGCTTTTTCGTCGCCCCAATTTTTTCCAACAAAGGGATGTCGACAATTTCAAACGAAGCCACTTTATATAAAAGGACTCCGAGCTTCTCCATAAAGTCGACCGCGGTTGAATCAAATACACTGGTAAAAAAAATGAGGCCATGACTCTCGGCGCGCTCCTTCAACTTCGGCAACCATTCCCACGGCGTAAAGACTTGCTCATATAATTGGTAGAGAGTTTGGCCCTTCCAAGCATCATTAACCTTAACTTGGAAGGGTGGTGCATCCGACTTGAGCGTAATGGTGTCGGCGGTGTAAGTTTGCGACTTGACCGCGTCGACGCCCGCCGCGGCGGCGGCGTCAATTAAAGCCAGGGCCTGATTGAGGTCTTGATGATGATTCCCCGAAAGTTCAGCGATAATAAATGTCGGTTGACCCGAGCCAATGATCCGATTACCAATTTTAAATTCACTTTTCATTCCTTTTAATTAAAACAGATTTTAGTAGAAAAATAAAGGACCACCCGCGCGGCGCGCTAGTGGTCCTTGGGTGATGGAAAAACAGAGAAAGTTCAAGTCACACGGTAAGTTCCCTCTCGTAGTTGCCTCACCCCATTGGCCTCAAGCTCGGCCAGTTTGATGAACTCGGGGCTAGCGTAAGCCAAGTTGATGGCCGAACGCCATACAACCGGAGAGGCGGCCAAGACGACATCTTCGGCCGATGTGAACTGGGTGATCGACTTGAGACCTCCAAGCTCGGATAGGCATTCGATCATCGCTTGGATTCGCGGCAAATGGAAGCGACTAGAGACGATTTCCACCAAAGGCCACCCGTGCACTTTCGCCAAATGTCGGATCTCTCGCAACTGCTCGAGAGTGTTGCCCGATCGATTTTCCTCGAGGATGCTGGTTGCGGGAACGCCTTCTTGGATCAATTCCCTCCTCATCACTGTCGAGAGGAAGAGGCCTGGTGGGAAGAGCTGATCGGCTTGCCCGCGACCGCCCGAAGGGACGACAACGGAATCTGGGTTTTGCCGCCAGAGGATCGCCGCGGCGGCGATCCGGACGTAACTGCCAGACATGCTAACCGTCGCTGGCGTACCAAAGGTTGAGCTGTGCCACTCTCCGCTCGCATCGCGAGTGAAGCCTCCGGCCAAAATAACGATGGCTTTATTCATGTTTTTCCTCCATTAGAGTTCAAGGTCCAGTAACTGCCAACTTTCAGATCTAGCATAAAATATAATTTTAGTCAATCTAAGAAACTGTTTTATCTTGTCGCAACGACTTGGCTAAACCAGCATTACGGATGATGTTTGAATTCTTCTCTAGTACGTCCGGATTAGCTTCCAAGCAAGCCACAATCTCTTCGTAGCTAGCATCGGGCGGCAAGTTCTTAGCCAAGAAGCGGGCCACTTCAAGATCAGCTGATTCATCCACGGTTAATCTAATTCGCGCCAAATTAACTTTCGCCGCGACATTCCCCTTCTTGAATTTGGCTTGATTTCTTAAATACAGAGTGACGTGCTCGCGTTCGGAAAGTAATTTCGCCTGCGCCGCCGCTTCAGCCAGCGCCTCGCGGCTGAAGACTTCGACATCTAAACCATCAGGAAAAGTTTCGACCAAAACATTGCTGGCGTAATCATAATTTCCAGCCAAAAAGAACTCGACCACCTGATCAATCACCGCTGGATCCGCGAACGGGCAATCACCGGTTAGTCTCACCACTACGTCGTACTCAGAGTATTTAAGCGAGCATTGGTAGTAGCGATCAAGGACGTCTTCGATCGAACCGCGGAAGCAATCGACTTTTGACTCTTGGCAAAATTTTTCCAGCGCATCATCTTCACTATTAGTCGTCGTGGCGACAACGAGGTGATCAATTTTTTTCGCACGCCGAATTCGTCTTAATTCATAACCAAGCAAGGTATCATCCCCCACCGTCATCAAGGTCTTACCCGGCAGCCGCGTTGACCCGAGCCGCGCCTGAACGATGGCGATGATTTTAGAATTTTTCATTTAGTCAAAATAAGTCGCCTCCGCGAGGTTAGTTAGTTGCTTAACCAGATCCTGCTTCCATGCGGGATTGTTGTTGAAGTAAAGATCCTTCATGGCGTAAGTTAGGCGCGACAGGGCTTCATCGCGGATAAAGTAGGGCAGATGGGTCAAGGCTTGGTCGTCAATTTGATTTACTTTTTTATACGCCGCGAAAAATAATTCCCGTCCCTTAGTCACCGCCTTGGGATAATCACTTAAATTATTGAAAATAATGTATTGCCTCACCAAGCGATGGAGGCCGAAAGCGAGCGCCCGGAGCCGCTCTAAGTACCGCAGTGAGTCGAGGTCAATGATTGCGACAATTTCTTGGCCATTGGCTAGGAAATTATGGGGGTGGAGATCGAAGTGGACGACACCCCAAGCCGACTCAAGTGGCTTCGCCTTAAGGGTCTTCGTCACCGCTTCCATGATGATTGACTCGCTGGCGATAAAGTCTCGATCAAATTGATCGTCTGGATTAGTTTCGCTCCGAGCTCTGGCTTTAGTAAATAATTCTTGCCAAATAGCTAAATCGTAACGCCTTAACTCTTTGACTTGATCCGGTAGAGAAAGTTCCTGCTGCCACTTAGGGTCAGTCGAGAGGTTGCTTAGCGCCTGATCTAAAAGGCCAACTTGCGTCCCTGCGCTCTCGAGCTCCAGCTTTGACCCTTGATAGTGATTAGCTTCAGTAAAAACAAAAAGACAATAAAATTCATCATTGAGAATAATTAGTGGTTCACCGGTAATTGAGTTGACCACTTGCGGCACACGTACCCCCTCCTTAGCTAAAGATTTAATTAGGTCTAAGGTTCGGAGAATAATTTTTTGATCTTTGGTGGCCAAGAATCGACGCAATAAAAAGCCACCCCGCGTCGTAGCGATTTTGAAATTATTACTATTAACCTCCGTCTCATTAACTTGCTTAATCTCTGTGATCACCTCTTCAGGATAACCAAAGTGGGTCTTAAGAAGTTGCCGCAATTTTGCCTCTTGCTCCGGCGGAACGGCCTTATAACCAATCTGCCACTGACTGTGATTATTGGGCTGGAAAACATTAGTTTCTAACATCTTTTCACTATAACACAAAATAAAGACCCGGCACGCTTGGCGTGACGGGTCGGAAGATGCTTGGTTGATTCTAGATTCTCACCCTAGCTGCGGTAACTTAGGCCGGCCAGTACCCCACCGGCAATGCCGATGGCAATGAGGCACCAGTCGGTGAACTTGAAGCCCTTTCTCTCACTGAAGACGAAAAGTCCAATCAGCGCGGGCAGGGCCATTTCCGCCACGAGGAAGATCGGTTGGACGATTGTTTGTGGCGCTCGTTCGTAGGAGAGGTAGGCCATGGCCAAGGCGGCCATCATAGAACTACCCATAATGACGACAAAGCCAAAATCTTTCCGTGTGAAAGGAGAATTAGATCCAGACGAGGGATAGAACTTCTTAAAGCAGAGGAACATCGAGAGTGATCCAAAACACCCCCCAGTGTACCAACTGGCAAGAAAGGTGCTGATCGAAACTTTCTCTACTCCCCACTTTCTCATGAGGAAGGTAGCCACTCCCCAGATCACGCTGTACAAACCAACGTAAAAATAGAAGCGACTAGGAACCTTGTCTCCTGCCCCCTCTTTCCTACAATAATCACGGAAAGCGAAGAGGGTAACAGCCGCGACACTTAGGATGATCCCTAACTTGCCTTGGAAATTGAGAAACTGTCCTTCGTTTAGAAGGTAGTAACTCAAGCTCATGGCAATGATGTCGTCCCAGAAGGTGAAGAGGGAGTTCCGACTCAAGCTAATGCCGAGCGCTTTCCACTGGCAATATGCTGCCCAGCCATTGGCCACCCCGACACAAAAGATGAAGAGGGTGGTTGTAGTCAGGCTTAATTGCCCGCAAGCGGCAGCGATACTAATCGCGACCAAACTACAGAAAGAGAAGTTGAGTAGGTGGCGCTTCTGCAATGAATGCTTCATCACCACATGCTTACTAACCGAGGGGTGGATCACGTTCGCTACTAGAACCCGCAAAAAGACGGGGACATACCAAGCCATGCTTCACTCTCCTTTCAGAGTAAAGGCTGTAGAATCTAGTGACAATGATCTGACCAAACAACCAAATCAGACCCTAACATTTTTTAGTATTAAAGTCAATATTACAAATAGAGACCACAACCCTTAAACTTGGGTGATGAATTCCCCTTTCAAGAATATCATCTTCGACTGGGCTGGTGTCTTCTGCTCCCCGGGCGAACCCTTCGTCCACCCTAAGCTCGCTCAAGAGACCAACTTATCGGTCGACGAGATGGGAGAGAAAACGAAAAATCTTCAAGCTTCCTACTACACCGGCAAAATTAAGACTGCCGACTTCTGGAAAAAAGTTAAAATAGATTTAGGTGTTAGCGACATACCAGAAGTTGAACTCGATCAGGCCTACCTAAATTCTTACCGACTCTATCCCGAGATGCTGACGCTCGCGGAAAAGTTAAAAAAGAATTACCAAACGGCGATTCTGTCTAACCTGACGGAATTAATGTCGGCGGAGATTGTCGAGCGCTATAACCTGAAAGACAAATTCCACCACCTCTTCTTCTCTAATGAAATTGGTTATGCCAAACCAGACGAGCGGGCTTTCAACTTTGCCTTAAACAAACTGCAGGCGAAGCCGGAGGAAACGATCTTCATTGATGACTCGGTGGCCAACGTGGCTGCGGCCCAAAATCTTGGTCTCGCCACAATTCTTTTTTCTAATCCTAATCAGTGCCAAGCAGCGTTAAAAGATCTCGGAGTTAAGGTTGGATAGTTTATTGGGCTGGCTTACTCCGCGGTTTAATCATCGGCCCCTCGAGTTTGGCTTCGACTTGATTGGTTTCAAAGGCGTGCTTCATTATCTCAAAAACTTTAACCAAACGACGAGAAATTTCATTAACTTGCTTTAGGTCATGAGAATAATTCATCAAGTTAGAGCAATTGGTTAGGATGCCGACTTTGGCCGTCTCTTGAATAAATAAGCTTTTCAAAGCCAGATCGTCATTACCCGAAGCATCTTTGAAAGTGAAGATGGGGTGCGGACCAAGACCAACCGCTTCGGTTGGTAACTTATATTTTCGGGCCAGTAAATTATAATTTTTGATCAAGCGATTACCAGTTTGCCAGAGCTTCTGCTGCACCTTGTTCTTCTCCATGAAGTTCAAGGTGGCGAGAGCGGCGGCGAGACCTGGTAAATAGCCAGCGTAGGTGAAGGAGAAGAAGACTTCACTCGCATTTAAAGCTTTCATAATCTCCGCTTTGCCGGCGAGGACGGAGAGCGGCTCACCATTGGAGATCGCCTTACCGTAGCAAGCGAGGTCGGGCGCAACTTTGAAGTATTCGGCGGCGCCACCGAGAGCGAGGCGGAAGCCGGTGACCAATTCATCGAAGATCAGCACTGCCCCATTGGCCTTAGCTAACTTTTTCACTCCTTCTAAAAAACCTGGATCAGGTAAGACCGAACTGACTGGCTCCAAGATCACCGCCGCAATTTGGTTTGGATAATCTTGGAAAATCTTCTTTAAGCTCACGAGATCGTTGTATTTAAATTCGTGAGTTAGTTTCTTGATGGCCTCTGGTACCCCTTTACTCCGAAGCGGGTTCGTGGCAATCGTCCAATCTGGCCAACCGTGGTAACCGCACTTGGCAATGTGATCGCGGCCAGTATAAGCCCTGGCCACGCGGATAGCCGCCGTGGTGACGTCGGAACCATTTAGACCGAAGCGGACCATCTCGGCATGAGGCAACAATTTAACCAACCTCTCGGCTAACTCAATTTCTAAATCACCCGGCAAGGTGAAGATACTACCGCGCTGACGCTGCTTACGGACAGCCGCTTCAACCACCGGATGCCGATAACCCAAGACAATTGCTCCAAGCGACGACGCGAGATCGATATATTTATTACCATCAACATCCCAGACGAGTGAGCCCTGGCCGCGACTTAGCGCATAGGGCGAGACACCCCGAACGAATTGATCTGGCGCCTTGCTTAGAGTTTGCGAGGCGCGGGGAATAACCTTCTCGGCGCGAGCTAAAATACTTTTCGACCTGGTTGTTTTTCGTTTCATATTTTTTTGGCTTGTTTTTTTATCTGGAGCAGGAGAGCCAGCGTTCTTTTAGCTTGCGACAAATCTTGAGTGATTGGAGTCTTCTGGCGCGCGGCTAAAGCCATGAAGGCCGCGACTTCTTCAGTATACATCGTATTACGCCGGTAATCATCCGTCGATCCGTCATATAATTTTTTCGTCTCGATCGATTTCTGATCCGCTCGAGAAATGGTTAGCTCGTTTTTAACAAAATCCCAAGTGGCCCAACCGGCGGTGAATTGAATTTCCACTCGATGTCTTTTCGGTCGACTAAAGTAGTCGAGCGACAGAGTGGTGACGACCCCGGCCTGATGCTTGATAATAACTTCGGCAAAATCTTCTGATTTAATTTCTAACTTACTAATGTTCCCCAGAAAACCATGGGCCTTCTTCGCTGCGCCAAACAGATCAATTAAATAATCAACGGCATGGGCGCCAGAATCTAAAATTACTCCCCCGCCGACGCGCGAGGCGGCATAAGTATTTCGATAATCAACCCCCGGTCTTGATTGACTTAGATCATGACCAATGACCACCCTCGCGGTGAGGGGTTGCCCTAATTCATCACTCGAGACCATCCGCTTCAACGATTTGAAACCTTCGTTAAAGCGAAAGTTGCAGGCCACCATATTCACCAGTTTCTTTCGCCGGCAGAGTTTGATCAGTTCATTAACGCCCTTGAGATCGTGGGATAGGGGTTTCTCGATAAAGAGGTGGCAACCGGCGCGCGCGGCGAGGAGAGCATACTTAAGGTGGAGATTGGTCGGCGTACAAATGAAAGCGATCTTAAATTCAGCGAGTGAATTTGAAGTCAACTTTTCTACTCTGGATACACCCGCCTCACCGACGAAAGCTTGTTCCGAAGCATCAAAGACCCCGATTCGATTAAACCCGAGTTGTTTCAAATTGAGGTAATGTCTCTTCCCGATCGAACCGAAACCAATAACGATGATTGGTGTATCTTTAGGCATTAAAATAATTCTTGATTGTTTGAGCTATATATCTCACCTCCGACTTTGTCAGTTTAGTATGGAGGGGTAAGGTGATGGCGGTGTCGTGGTAGAGATCGGCATTGGGGCAGCTCTTGGTAGCGAAACCGCGCTTGGTGTAATAAGGATGCGAGTAAACGGTTGGATAATGGAAGTTGACGCCAATCTCCGCTTGCCGAAGATAATTATAAAGCGGGAGACGATCCTCGGGTTTAATCGTCCTAATAACGTACAAATGCCAAGCCGAGCTATTGCCCTTCAATTCGCTAGGTAAAATTATTTTCTTCACCCCACCTAACTCTTTCTTGTACCAACGAACCACTTCGTGACGTTTCTTCGCCAAGCGAGGTAGTTTCTTCAATTGTGACAGACCAAGCGCCGCTTGAAGATCGGTTAGACGGTAGTTGTAGCCAAATTCGGTCATCACATTAAAACCTTTCTTGTCTTTAGTCACCCCATGACTGCGGAGCAACATTAATTTTCGATAATAATCTTCGTTATCGGTCAGAATCGCTCCGCCTTCGGCGGTGGTAATTGGTTTAACCGGGTGGAAACTGAAAATCGTTAGGTCAGCTAAGCGACCAACTTTTTTCCCTTCATACGTCGCCCCGATGGCGTGGCAAGCATCAGCGATGACTAGCAGTTTATACTTCTTCGCTAGCGCCAAAATTTTATTATAAGCACAAGCTTGACCGGCGAAGTCGACGGTGACGATGGCGCGCGTTCGGGGGGTGATTAATTTCTCGATTTTATTCTCATCGAGATTGTAAGTATCTAAACGAAGATCGCAAAAAACTGGTTTCGCGCCGACCGCGAGCAGCATGTTCGTCGTGGCAACGAAAGTATTCGGCGTGGTAATCACTTCATCTCCCTTTTTCAACCCCGCTACCAAGTAGGCGAGATGAAGCGCGACCGTGCCGTTAGCCACGGCCACAGCATACTTAGCCTCGCCCGCTTTAGCTAAAGCGGCCTCAAAGGCTGCGACATTGGGGCCCTGGGTAAGCCAGGGTGATTTGAGAACTTTCGTAACGGCGGCGATGTCTGACTGATCGATTGATTGAGCGCCGTAGTTAATCATTACGACATTTTCTCCACCACGCGGAGTAATTCTTTGTCGGTTAGGCAAACCGTATTATTATCACTGGTAAAGCAAAAACCTGGTTCTAGCTTTTTGCCAACTTGATGGAAGCGATGATAACGACTATCGCCAATTTCCACATTCTCCGGTAGGACGACAAAGTACTCCTCGAGCTCAACCGTGTGACGGGCTTCGTCGGCGGTGATTAGAATTTCGTGGAGTTTCTCACCCGGTCTAATACCAGTGATCTTCTTCTTCGCCTTGGGGACGATGGTATTGAAGAGATCGATCACCTTCATTGTCGGCGCTTTAGGGATAAAGATCTCCCCGCCCTCCATATTTTCTAGCGCGAAGGTTACCAACTTAAAGGTCTGCTCCAGATTGAGCCAAAAGCGGGTCATGCGTTCGTCGGTGACATAAACCGTTTTAGCTTCTCGATTCTGTAATAGAATTTCGACGATACTGCCACGACTACCAATTACGTTACCATAGCGAACGCAACTAAATTTCGTCTGCCGATCAGCGTAGACATTGCCACTGATAAAAAGTTTCTCGGCGCATAATTTAGTCGAGCCATAAAGGTTAATCGGCTGGGCGGCTTTGTCGGTCGAGATAAGTAGCACCTTAGACACCCCTTGATCAATCGCCGCATCAATCACGTTCTGGCTACCTAAGACATTTGTTTTAACCGCTTCAAACGGATTATATTCAAGCGTTGGGACCTGTTTTAAGGCGGCCGCGTGGACGACAATATCAACGCCATGGAAAGCTCGTTGCAAGCGAGGCAGATCGCGCACGTCGCCGAGGAAGAAGCGGAGTCGCTCATCGGTGAGTTCGGAAGCCATGACGGACTGCTTAAGCTCATCTCGGCTGAAAATAATGAGCTTTCTCACTTCCGAATTCTTGAGTAGGTGTTTGATAAAATTCTTGCCGAAAGAACCGGTCCCACCGGTGATCAAAACGACTTTATCCTTCAAAAATGGGTATTTATTGGCCATATATTTTCGCTTGTATTTAGATCAACAAACTAACATACTTCTCAGCTTTTATCAAACTCGACCGGCTCGCCACTCAAAGAAGAGATGTATCCCCCAAAACCTCTCTTGAACTCGATGATCTTGGCTTCTTTTTCCGAATCGCCGGTAGTGCCCACCTCTTCCAAGAACGGCGTGTCTGTTCCCAGGTCATAAAACTTTTTGCCTTTCAATTTTAAATATTTGATTACCGTCCATTGGATGAGGTGGGAGGGCGACAAGTGCCGATACTCCTGTTCGACGTTACCCATCCCATAATAACCTCGGTCTTGGTAGCTAAAGATAAAACCGAAGGCGACCCACTTCTCTTGATAACGAGCGGCAGCCAAAATTGATTCACCTTTTTCAATACATTCATAAGTAATGTCCCAGAAGCGAGCTGGTCGCGTCCGTCGCGAATCAGTCGTTTTGTGAGCGAGGAGAAAATGCTCCCAAATCTCTCGATTGATATTAGTCGAATCGAAAAGTTCTATTGTGACCCCGTGACGTTCAGCATACTTGATCGAATACCTGTGACCATGCCGCATGTTTCGAAAAATTTCATTAATCTCATCCGTTAAATTTAATCGTCGAAGATATTTCTGGTCGAGTAAGGACGAGTTGTTCCGACCAAGTAGCTCTTGGTACTCAAGAAGCGGGGCAGTGCCCCAAATCCAGTCGACTCTCTTATTGTCCTGAATGAAAGTTTCTTGGCTCATAAAAGTTTCAGGCAAAATTCCGCCACATTTCTAATACTTTCGCGTTTAGTCATCTTCCAAATTTTATCGAAATAACCCTCGAGGTGACCCCGGACCGAGACTTCGTCTAAAATCTTTAAGAACTTAATCATTTCTTGGGGTCGAGGTTTGAATCCGGCGGCAATCTTCTCGAGCGCCTGACGACCAGTTTCGAGGTCGCTCACCCTTAAAACTTCCGGACAATCACGGTACCAAGGATAGCCAAAAATGATCGCGGGCTTGGAGCGGAGCAGGGCTTCCCAACCGGCCGTGCCCGTCGCGGTCGCTACGGCCCTAGAGCGCTTGATTAACTCGTAAGTGCTGATGGCCGGCGAGATTAATTTAACTCCCTCAATTTTCGCTAATTGCTCATAGTAACCCGGGAAACGAACGGGTGAATAATTAACGCCGCCGCGAAGCCACCATTGCGACGGGTGCTCCTTCACATAGATCTGCCAACCGGCGGGCAGCGCGGCGGCCAAAGTTTTAACCATAAGAATCTGGTCGACGAAGAGGCCACCTTGCGGGCAAGTGGTTCGTTCGGGTTGGAAGTTGAGCGGCACATAGATGAAGGGGGTCGACAAATTCGGTTCAGTTTGGAATTTAGCATAATCCTTAGCTAAGTCCGGCTCGCCGCGTCGACGGAAGAGTCTCACCGCGCGACGGAAGAGAGAGCCATCACGAAGAGCCGGAATAATCTTCTTCCATAGTAAGCGCCGCCGGGCGGCGCGACTAAACTTCTGCCGCTGCTCCTGCATGTAAAGCGGCGTGGTGTCGGCGGCTGGCGCTGTCTGCTCTTCATAATACTTAATTAGATCGTCAGGTAAATCAGCGAGTTTGAAAGTGCGATTTTTATATTCAAGTAATTTTTGCGCGAAGCGCGGATCGCCAACTTGCCAATCCTCGTAAGCCAAGAGTCGGTCAATGATCCAAGAATCCTCAAACATTACCGTTTTAATACCGCGCCGCCGCGCTAATGAATAAAGGATAAAATTGTAAACGGTGTGCGGCACGGCTGGGAAGATAATCAGATCTGGCTTAAAGTGCTCCAAGACCCGACTCCAGTAGCCAAGCATTTGGTAGTAGAGGTGCTTACGCGCGTTCGTCGTCATGTCACCAAACTTTTTATCCATCATTGTCAAAGCCATCGACTCGGTCGCTTGCATCTGGCTGACCAACTCGGTGCTTGGGGGAAGGAGAAATTTCTCTAGGCCCGATGCCGGCGCCCCAGCCCAAGCTTCATAATGATCTTGGAAAACAATGTTTTTCAGTTGGCTGGTATTCTCTTTCAACCCCACCCAATATTGCAGCTCGTGACCATGCGCCGCAAAGGTGTTGATTAGCTCATTAATTTCTGCCCCATTATCAGCCCAAATTAAAAAGTATTTTTTATTATTCATGGTTTGGTGGCAGTCACAGCTAAATACTGGATTGCTTGCTGACGATTATGGTAGGTGCGAGTAACTGTTTCAATCATAATATCCTTAAATCCCCCCCCCCTCGATCATTTTACATGCTTGATTGACGCTTAAAAAACAAGTTAATCCATTGCCATGCAATGGGACTTCTGGATTACTTATGTTGTCGACGGTAAACCGATCGAGTCGCCGCCCACCGCTTTTCTTAAAAGAAACACTTTGGTCACCTAAATGCCACTGAAAGAAACGGCCGCCCGACTTTAAACAACGAAAGACTTCTCGATAAGACTCTTTGTGTCCCTCAAGGTCGGTGTGTTGCATTGAGACCACATCAACGATGGCGTCAAAGTGATTGTTGGGATAGGGAAGATGACGCAAATCTCCTAAGGTTAGGGTAGCTGAGACCCCCCACTTTTTCAACATTTTTCGACACAACCTAATTCCCGTTGGGGCATTATCGAGACCATAAGCACTGATCCCTTCTTTGGCTATAGCCCACAAATTAGCGCCGCTACCACAACCAAGCTCTAGGCATTTAATTTTTCGGCGCTGACGCGGAGAAAGCCCAAAGTATGAACCAGCTAAAAACTGAAGTAGAGCCTCATTGGGATAGCGACGCTGGGAACGGAACCCTTTTTCCTTGAACTGCTTCTCGAATTGTTTGTTTTCTCTGCTGGCCATAATTTTACAATTTAATTTTTCAGATTATACACTTTTGAAAAATAGGAGTCGTTATTCTGGAGCAACTTTTCGGGTGAGCCTTCTTCGGTCACGCGGCCATGCTGGAGCACAATTAGCCGATCGACTAAGCGCACGGTCGATAGCCGATGCGCAATAATAAGGACGGTCAACTTGCCCCGCAGACTATTAATGACTTTCTGGATCTCCGCTTCAGACTCATTATCGAGCGAACTTGTGGCTTCGTCTAGGATGAGGAGCTCTGGTTCGCGAGCCAAGACGCGCGCAATCGCAATCCGTTGCCGTTGGCCGGCGGAGAGCAGGAGGCCACGCTCCCCCACAACCGTCTCGTAACCCTCGGGTAGATTCTTTATAAACTGATGAACTTGGGCGGAGTGAGCCGCCGCTTCGATTTGCGCTTGGGTCAAAGAGTCTTCGTAGAAACGAATATTGGCCGCGATGGTGTCGTTAATCAAGAAAACATCCTGCGAGACGTAACCAATTCGCCGGCGCCAATCGTCGAGCTTAATCTCTTTGATCAGCACTCCATCGAGACGAATCTCCCCTTGTTCAGCCTCAAACAAACGGAGGATGATATCAACCAAAGTAGTTTTGCCTGTACCGGATGGACCAATTAAACCGGTAATCTCTCCTCGTTTAAGAGCGGCATTAATCTTATCGAGAGCGGCTTCCGCTTTAGACTGGTAATGGAAGGTTAGGTTTTTGATCGTTAATTCTGTCTCAAATTTGAAGGGTAAGGTACCCTCATCCGATTCTTGCTTAGTGGAAGTTTCGTTTTTGTAATCGTGGGTCTTGTGGACAAAGGGCAAGATCCCCGCGGCACTCAAGATAAGAGAATGGAGTTGCTCGGCATAGACGAAGATCTGCTTACTCACATACACCACCACGAGGAAGGCAGGGAGGTTGAAGTTCGGCATTTTAACCGCGAAGGCAAAAAGAATGGAAAGGAAAATGAGGCTCACCGGCTCAATCAAGACGCCACTAAGTGAGCCGGTGAGATTAGACCGGATCCGCAAATGGCGGACCTGATGAAAGTAGTCGCGGGCGATCTTAATCATCTGATCCACCACCGACATAATCTTGATCGACTTCATCCCCACCACCTGCTGATTGAGATAATGCGAAATCTCCTTACTCAAGCGTTCGTCTTCTTCGGCGATACTTTTGACTCGACCGACAATTGGCCGGAAGATGAGAGCGAAGAAGGCGCCGGCGGTGAGAAAGGTGAAGACGGTAATCGACCAAGAGACGTTAACGGCGACGAGGGTGTAGACCAAGAGATTGGTCACGACCAGCATGCCGCTTGAGACTTGGACCATCATCGACTTACCATAGCCGACGTCGGTCATCAGGATTTTCTCCAAGTGCCCCAACTTTTGGTTTAAAAGATAAGACCATTTAGCCTTCAAGGTTGATTCAAAGATTAATCGACGTTGCTTCTCCTCATAATCAGCCGTGATCCGACCATTAATGTAGGAGAAGATGATGAGTAGGATTGATTTCAAAACAAAGAGCGAAGCGACGAAAATCAAAAGCGAACTTAAGTTGAAGGTAAGTCCAAGTGAAGAAAAGAGTAATTCAATCCACCGCGAGATCGGATCCGTCGCCGTGGCGCCACCCGTGACTAAGCCGAAGAGCGGAATGAGGGCGTTGATGCCCAAGCCGCCGAGTAAACCGCCAACGAAACCTAAAACGGCCAAGCTTAAAATTTGGAATTTGTAATCCTTGAATGAAAGGTAGAATAATTGGAAATAATTTTTGGCTACCATTTATTGATTACGGCCACCACCTTCTTCTTTAAGCTTAAATAGGTTTTCTCGGCCTGTTTACCGACATCAGGCGAGATGAGACGGATCAATTCCTTACCTAGGATCCGATATTGACCACCAACTTTATTGGCTTTCAAAAGGCCATTCTTAAGCAACCTTTTAATCGTACTACTGCTTATCTTTAGGAGGATCCGTGCCTCTTCAGTGGTATAAACCGAGTGTTCTTTAATCTCTTGACTCATTATTCCTATAAGTATAGACTAGTGTCAAAAGGTGTCAACTGGTGTCATAAATCTAACGAGCTTTGAAATTACCCGCTTTCTTTTAGCGTTTTTGCTTTTGCTGGCTGGGGCGCATGTTTTAGGTTTCGTTTTCCAGCACTTTCGCCTGCCGCGCGTGATCGGCGAGATCGCCGGCGGCTTCATTTTTGGACCAACCTTACTTGGATTAATCAGACCAGATATCTACCAGAATCTGTTCGCCGCTTTTCCAAGTGAGGGGGCGCTCATCTCTGGCCTTTATTGGGCCGGTTTGGTGCTTCTCATGTTTATCTCTGGTTTTGAAATCAAGCGAACGGTCGGCCGACAGGATCTCAAACTCATTTTGGCGATCTTAGTTGGTGGGACCCTACTCCCCTTTTACTTCGGTTTGTTTGGTTTGCCATTTTTCAATTTCACCGATCTGGTCGGCCAAGCTGGTAATATTTTGGCCTTGAAGATTATCGTCGGCATTGCCATCGCCGTCACCTCTATTCCCGTAATTTCCAAAATATTTATCGATTTGGGTCTGGCCCACACTCGTTTCGCTAAGGTGGTAATTGCTTCTGCCACCATCGAAGACGTTCTGCTTTGGACCGCTTTATCCGTCGCTACCTCGCTCGTGACGGGAAACGAATTATCGGGGGCCGGTCTCGTCGGCAAAGTTTTTGTCACTATCCTCTTCTTTGGCTTAGGCCTCTGGTTAATCCCGAAGTTACTAACGCTGGTGAATCACTCTCGTTATAACTTCATTTTTAAGTCCTCGACCATTGGTTACAGTCTAACGATCTGCTTCCTGCTCGTCGCCTTAGCTGACTTACTTGAGGTTAATTTAGTTTTTGGGGCGCTCTTGGCTGGAATTATTATCGGTTCTCAAACTGACCCTCGGATTGAGTCCGCGCGCCACCTGATCAAAGAAGTAGCGCTCGCCTCTTTCGTTCCCCTTTATTTCGCCATCGTCGGCTTGAAGCTTGACCTCGTTCATCATTTCTCCCTTAGTCTGTTTCTCGTCTTTCTAATCTTCGCCACTTTGATTAAAATAACAGGGACGATGCTCGGAGCGCGTCTGGCGGGCCAAAGTTTTCTCCCCAGTCTTAATCTGGGTCTGGCAATGAATGCTCGCGGGGGGCCAGGGATCGTCCTCGCCACCATCACCTTCGAGGCGGGAATTATCAACGAGTTCTTCTTCACCACTCTCATCCTCACGGCGATTGTGACTTCCCTCGTCGCCGGCCGCTGGCTTGGCTTAGTTAATGAACATAAGTGGCCGCTCTTAGACGCCCAATAAAAAAATGAATAAATTAACTGGCAAAAAAGTTTTAATCTTCCAACAACGCAGCTGGGGTAAAATTATTGGCCGCTTCTTAGCCGAGAAGTTGGCCGGCGAGGGTTGCCACCTAGCGGCCTTAACCTTTAAAAAGTCGACGCATGAGTTAATCGTTAACCAACCGAATGTTCACTATGATCTCATCGTAAATCACGACGAGATTATGTCTCGACCGAAAGACTATTTAGCCGGCGACCATTACCCCTTGAAGCAAATCTGCGAGGATCTGGATATTGATTCAATCTGGCCGATTGTTTCCAGTCTACGAAATTTTGTTAAATCTTATGGCGATAAATACTATTATGGCTTTCGCCAGAATGTGTCTGATGAAGATACCGTCATCTACATCATGGCCCTCTACAAGGCGATTAGGAAAATTTTTAAAGACTTTGATCCCGATGTTATCCTCGCCGCCAACTTCGTTTCCCTGCCCCACATCATGTGCCAACTCTATGCCAAGAAGCGGGGTAAGAAAATGCTCACCATTACTGATGCTAAGGTTCAAGGAGTTTATATCTTCTCCTATGATTACCGTGATTCAACGGGACCCTTCTATGATCGAGTGGCTGAACTAAACGCCGGCGCCATGAGCTCGAGCGGCGCTCGAGCGAAAAATTACATCAAGGAATTCCGCTCTCACTTTAAACAACCAGATTATGTAAAAAGTGAAGGCCAAAAACCAAGTTGGTCGAGCCGAATCAGGAGCCGCCTCGCTCCCTATCGCCAGATTATAAATTGGTATCGGCTTCCAGCAACGGAATACATGGAGACGACCGGTATCACTCTTGACCATCGACCGCCGCGCATCATCCTGCGCGACGCTAGAGCGGAGCGTCGTTATCGACGTTATATGGAAACGAGAAAGTATTATGATCTTGATCAAGTGGGTAAATTTGCTTACTTCCCTCTTCAATTTCAACCGGAGGCGTCGATCGATGTCGCCGCACCTTATTTTAGTAATCAAATTGAAACGGCTCGGCTTGTCGCCATGTCGCTGCCGGATGATTACACTCTGGTAGTGAAGGAGCACCCCGCCATGGTCGGCAAGCGTCCGCCGTCTTATATTGAGAAGATTGATCGCACCGTCAACGTTAAATTGATCGATTATCGCACTCCTAACTTTGAGGTGATCAAGCGAGCTGAACTTATTGTCAGTCCTAATAGCACCACCCTCGCCGAAGCGGCTTTCTTTAACAAGCCGGCGATCCAACTTGGCGATCTCGGCACCACTCTCAAACTACCGAACGTCGTCCAACACCGTGACTTACAAACCCTAGCGAAGAAGATTAAAGAAATCTTGAGCATTAGTCTCCACAGTGCCGATTACGAACGCCGATTAGAAAATTTCGTCGCCGCCGCCTATGACACAAATTTGAAAGTGAACTACATCGACCTTTGGGAAAAAGGTAAACTGGCTGAACGAGAAAATCTTTGGCAATCTTATAAGCAAGAATTAGAGAGACTAGCATGACTGTAAACGAAGAGTTTATTAAAATTCTGTGCTGTCCGAAGCGTTTGTGCCGCGGTGATTTAGCGGAGGTTGAAACGGTTAAGAGTCAAACTTATTTAGTCTGTCAAAGTTGTGCCGACGAGTATCCGGTCGTTGAAGGAATTCCCATTCTCTACCCGAATAATCGCTATGCCCCCTTCACCCATGCTCGCCACTGGGACCAAGAAGAGAATGCGGTGAGCTACGCCAAAAAATATGATTCGTATTTGAAAAAGCAGGGCTCACCTTGGGGACTCTACACTCACGAGTCGGAAATTCTGGCGATTAAGAAGCTCACGCGAAACTTGGATTTGAAGGGTGGAACCATTATCGATGGCGGTTGTGGTAATGGTCGACTCTTGTCGCTCTACCCCGAAGCTAAGACGAAAATTGGCATCGACACCTCTCTTTCACTCCTCAAGGCGACGAAGCGTCGCGAACCCGATTTCTGGCTGGTTTGTGGTCAGCTTGAAGATATGCCGTTCAAAGACGCCGTGGCTGACTTCTCCGTCAGTGTGCGAGTTTACCAACACCTGCGTTCACCAGAAGCGGCCTTCAGTGAGATGGTGCGAGTGACGAAACCGACCGGCCACGTCTCGCTTGAAGTTTACAACAAATTAAATCTTAAGGAATTATACAAAAAAATTAGAATGCTCCCTTGGTTTAATCGCCGCTGGCCTTGGGGTCTGACTTACGATCGCTATTACTCTTATCGCGAAATTAATAAGTGGTGCGATCAAACTTTCGTTAAGCCGGTCGCCTTCGCCGGCGCCGGTTGGGGCATTCACTTCTACTTCCTAGAGCTGATTCGCTTTCGCCACCTGGCGCCCAAGGCACTTCAGAAAATTGTTTTTGGTTTTTTCTATTGGCTGGAAGACCGCGTTGGCACTTGGCCAGTCTTTTCAAAAACTTTAGAAAAGATCTGCTTCATTGGTAGTGTCCAAGCTCCCTTGGCTAAACGCTCACCTTGGTCTAGGGCCTACCGAGCGGTCGCTAGAAAATTAAATTATCGCCAGATCGAGCATTTCCAATTACTAATGGGCGACCGAAATTATAGTTTGGTTGGTAATGATCGGCATCACCTGAGACTAACCCTCGCCTGGCTGAAGCAAGCTCAAGATGCCACACCCGATGGCGGCGTCAGTCGAAGTTTTAGTCTAGTTAAGAACGAGAAATCGAATCGTCTCGGCTGGCAGCCCTCTTACCCCGAAACCACTGGCTACATCATCCCTACCATTTTACAAGCGGCGAAGTTGTTGGGTGATGAGGATTTGATTCGCCGAGCTCGATTAATGGCCGATTGGGAATTGGGAGTAATGCTCCCCGACGGTTCGGTCCATGGTGGCAACATTGGCGAAGCTTGCGTTCCGGCCGTTTTTGATACCGGGCAAGTGATTCGGGGCTTACTCGCAATTTATGAAGAAACTGGGGAAGAAAAATTTTTAACCGCCGCCAAGCGTTCGGCCGATTGGATTCTAAGCAAGGAAGATAAGGGCTTGGGTCGTTGGACCAAAGACAATGCTCGATCCGTTGATCAAGAGAGTTCTACTTACAACATTTACGCGGTGGTACCAATTATTGAACTTGGGCAGAAATTAAACGAAGATAAATATCTAGCCTTAGGGAAACGAGTTGGTGATTTCACTCTGAAGCAGCAGTTAGTTAATGGTTGGTTTGGCGGTAGTGATTTTCGATCCAAGGACGATGCTCTCCTCCACACCATTGCTTACACCATTGATGGCCTCTGGGATACCGGCACCTTACTTAAGAATGAACGCCTACTCGCTTCAGCCAGAAAGAGTCTAGACGGAGTAATCACTCAGATGGACGAGCTAGGTTTCCTCCCCGGGCGACTAACCAAAGATTGGCAAGGCGCCACGACCTGGGCTTGCTTAACGGGGATGGCGCAAATTGGTGTCACCTGCCTTAAGGTCTATCGCACCACCGCTGAAAAAAAATATCTAACCGCGAGTCGATTAATCAAAGATTACTTGAAGACCTGCCAAAATAATCTCAATCCTAAGTACGGTGGCTTAGGGGCCGTTTGGGGTAGCTGGCCAATCTCCGGCCAATATGGCCAATACCAAGCGCTCAATTGGGCGGCGAAATACTTTGCCGATTTACTTCTATCTTCAATCGAGACCACTAATGAAAAATAGGGAAATCAAAGCTTTGCCTCGAGCCGCTTACCGGATCGCTTTTAAATTACTCCTCCGGTCTTATGCTCAATATCAACCAATCTATCTTGGTGGTAAATTAATTAACCATAGCAAACGACCGTGCCTCGATCGCTGGCAACTGATTAAGCCCGAGCTTGATCATTACCAGCCGCGGAACTTGCTCGATCTCGGATCAGCCGAAGGGTTTTATACCCAACAAGCCGCGGCCGAAAATAATTTACTCGCGATCGGGGTCGAGGTAGATGAACGACGACTTCGGGTCGCCACCGAGGTCGCTCTAGCCGACAAGGAAGCCAAATCAGGCTGGCTTAAGGGTCCAGTCACTTTAGACTTTGTCGATCAATTACCGTCTTGGGATCTCGTCTTATGCTTATCTCTCTTCCATCATCTTTGGGCCGAGCACGGTGAAGAGTATAGTAAAAAATTGTTAAGCCAACTGCGTTCGAAAATTAAATTAGCCCTCATTTTTGAGATGGGGCAATCGAACGAACAAGGCTACGATTGGTCGACTAAGTTGCCCCTGATGGGCGACGACCCGCACCACTGGATCGAGCAACTCCTAGTTGAGACGGGGTACCATTCAATCAGAAAAATCGGTTTGGTTGATGCCTATCAGAGCCAGATTAAAAGAGCCATCTTCGTCGCCGAACCTTAATCATGTCTAAAAAAATACTTCACAAGGTTTACAAAAAAATAACTCGCCTAGGCACACGCTTAAGCGAGTTTCCCAAGGTGCTTTGGCTTAATTTAAAATTAACTTTTCGCCCTCGAGACCGAAGTTCTTTCCTCGTTGAAATTACTACGACTAATGAATTCTTCTACTTGCGGAGTGTTCTTGCGGCCTTAGCCAAAGAAGGTGAAAGTCTGGTTCTGATGACTAAACATTCGGAAGTCAAAGAGGCGCTTAAACTTTTGATTAACGAACATTTTACTACCACCCAAGCCGTGACTTTAATTGATTCGTTTTGGTACAACTCCATCTTCTCGCTCGATTTTTACTTAAACGCCACCCTCTCTTACGATATCAAAGTGCCCAAACGGGCAAAATATAAAATCAATTTCCCTCACACAATCACCTCAAAGACGAGGTACGACGTCTTCTCTCCCGCCATCGAGCAGATGACGGACATTTTCTTAACTGGACCGGCTTTCAAAGAAGACACCTTGCGGTATTGTCGCGATCACAATCTAGCTCGTATCCCTCGTCTTCATGAAGTTGGTTGCCCTAAGTCTGACGTTTTGTTTGGCCCACTAGCTGATCGTAAAACGGTATTGGAGCAAGTGGGACTAGACCCTAAATTACCGACGATTTTCTATGCCCCAACTTGGAATCCCGAGACTAGTCTCTTCACTTTTTGGCGAGAAGTGATTCTTAGTTTGCCCGAAAAATATAATGTCAATCTGGTGGTTAAAATTCACCCCGGAGCCTATATCGACCCGAGTAACAAAAAGAGTAGTGGTGGCGTGGATTGGAAGCAGTTCTTTGATTCACTTGAGTCTCCGAAGATCTATAATGCTTACCGCGTTGATTCGCCAGAATTGATTAAGGCCAGCGATCTCGCCATCACCGACATCAGCACGATCTGGATTGAATATTACTTTCTCCGCAAATCGATTCTCTTCCTCGATATACCAGAGTTTTTCAAAACCCATGAAATGAATTCCTTGGGCGAATTCCGAAATACCTACGGCCAGTTGGTAAAAACGGCGGCGGAGTTTTATGAGGCTCTCGAGCGCCGGCTTGGTGATTCAAAGCAAGAATTAGCCGAAACTAAGTTAGATGATAGACTGTTGTATAACCGAGGGCGAGCCACTGAGGAAACATTAAAGGCAATTAAAACTCTAAAGAACCAATGAAAACTGTTTACACTTATGGCGTTTTTGATCTCTTCCACGCGGGACACGTTGCCTTGCTTAAAGAGGCGCGGGCGCTGGGTGATAAGCTCATTGTCGGACTTTTTACCGACGAGGTCGCTGAAAGCTTTAAACGCCGGCCGGTGATTGATTTAGAAAATCGTAAACAAGTATTGCAAAGCTGCCGCTTTGTCGATGAGGTTGTCGTCCAAGAGAAGAAGGAGCCTGACGAGACACTGCTCAAACTCCAGCCAGACATTTTGGCCAAGGGTCCTGGTGCCGGTTGGGGCGAAGGTAGCACCACGATCCCCGGGGCGGCCACCATGAAGCAATTAGGTAAGGAAGTGGTGGCTTTGTCTTACCATCCGGGGATCTCGACCAGTGAGATTATCAAAAAGATAAAATCTTAAAATCTGATCATGATTATCGTCTCCAATCATCTCTTGTCTAAAACCAAACTATCGTTTCCCGACCATGTTGTCGTTCGGGTTAATATTGCCTGGGTGAAATCTGAAGCGGAGCTGAAGAAAATCTTAACTGAAATCAAGCATGACATTTATCTAGACTACCCACAGGGTCGGACCAAGCCTCCGAAGCCAACTCTCGATTTAGCTCAAGCCATTGCCTTAGCCAAGAAGCACAAGCACGTCAAATACTTTGCCGTCTCGAACGTTGAAGACCCCGAGGCGATCGGGAAAATCCGAAAACAGCTGCCAAAAAATATTGAACTCGTGCCCAAGATCGAGACTAAGAAGGGTGTCCGAAATATTGAGAAGATCGTCGCCAAGATTAAAAATAAGTATCTCATGCTCGATAAAGAAGACCTCTACCTCGATGTCGATCGCGACGCTGATACCTTTGAATGCCTGATCGAACTCGCGCGAGAGAAGAGCCGTCAATCAGGCACGCAAATTCTCGAACTCCATGGCGTCGTCTTCTCTCCTCACTTTGATTAAACCTAAGAATCAACCGAGGGTACTCTGTCTTTCTCTCCACACTCCGCCCGTGGTGAGGCCACAAGCAATCTTGATCGGTAAAATGATTCCCGAATGGCTGAATCAGGGTATTACTCCCGTCATCGCGAGTTACGCCGGCGAAGATTGGAATATTGATTTACCACGCTACAGACTACCGGTCTTCAAACCAAATAAATTATTCGCTCGGGTGCCGGGCTTTCGACGTTTGGCTGAATATTGGTATTATCACCAGGTTACAAGCATCTGCATCAAGATCATCAAGAAGCATGATCTTAATTTAGTTTTCTCTTTTGCCAATCCACAAATTAGTAACCTCCTCGGCGCCCGATTAAAGAAGCGTTTGGGGATCAAGTTCGTCTCTCATTTTAGCGATCCTTGGTATGATAACGAATACTCCACCACTTCACCAAGACAAGCCCGACGCATTCTAAAGCAGGAGACGCGAGTAATTAAAGCCAGTGATAAGCTAATCTTCGTCAGCGAGAAGTTGCGAGATCTCGTAATGAAGAAGTACCCGCTCGAGCAATCCCGATCAGTGGTTATTCCCCATTGTTTTAGTCAATCTTTGTACCCACGAGAGGGTCGCAGTGAGGATGGAAAATTTGTCATTAGTCACATTGGCGCTTTTTATGAACAGCGCAATCCGGAGATTCTATTTAAAGTAATTAAAGAATTACTTAACCGGAAGAAGGAGCTGGAGCAGAAGATAAGAGTTCAATTAATCGGCGGTGTGAACGCTTATGCCGGTTACTCGGAAGCTAAAATTATGGCGTTGGTGAGAACTTACAAATTAGAGTCGGTGATTCAATTGATTCCGCCGGTTAGCTTCGAAGAAAGTTTGAGTTTAATGAAGCGGGCCTATTGTTTGGTCGTCATTGATGCTAATTTCTCCTCAAGCCCCTTCTTGCCTTCTAAGGTAGTTGATTATGCCGGTAGTGAGCGGCCCATCCTCGGCATCACTCCAACCGGCAGTGCCACGATGACTTTCTTGAAGCAACTTGGCCACGGAGCATTTACTTATGATCAAATTAATGATATGGTAAATTACCTCGCCAATTTGGCGACCGGAGCTAGCCAGCCTCAAACCAACCGCCAATTCTTAGACCAATTTGACGTTAAACAAACTAGTAAGAAATTGATCAACCTTTTCGAGCAAATATTATGAAAATAGCGATCATTTTAGGCACTCGGCCAGAAATTATTAAGATGTCCCCCGTCATTCGAGCTTGCCAGAAAAAGCAAGCGTCCTTTTTCATTCTCCACACCGGCCAACATTATAGCCGAGAACTTGATGAGCAAATCTTTGAAGATCTTGAGCTGCCTAAACCGAAATATAATTTAGGAGTCGGTGGTCAACCCTATCGCAAACAAGTTGGGTTAATGACGCGCGAAATCGGAAAAATTTTGGAAAAAGAACAGCCTGATATTGTAATCGTCCAAGGTGATACCATCTCCGTCTTAGCTGGAGCGCTCGCCGCCAACAAGCTCGGTATTAAAATTGGTCACCATGAAGCGGGTCTTCGCAGTCACGATATTACCATGCCGGAAGAGACCAATCGGGTAATCACCGACCACATCTCTGATTACCTCTTCGTCCCCACCCCAGACGCGTTGAAGAATCTTCATCAGGAAGGCCGCGATCCGGAGAGGATCCACTTAACTGGCAACACTATTGTCGATGCCGTGCATCAAAACATGGCTTTAGCGGAGAAGAAATCTTCGGTGATGAAGACCCATGGCCTCACACCGGGTGGCTACATCTTGGCGACCGCTCACCGCGCCGAGAATGTGGACGTGCCTATTCGTTTGGCCGGCATTATTGAAGGCTTAGAAAAAGTGGCCGAGGAACTAAAACTACCGATCATCTTCTCCCTCCATCCCCGGACTCGTGGTCGCTTAGCCGAATTTAAAATTACGCCAGCTGGCTCAATTAGAATGATCGAGCCGGTAGGCTTCCTCGACTTTCTCTTGCTAGAGAAGAACGCCAAATTAATTATGACTGATTCTGGTGGGTTGCAAGAGGAAGCCTTCATCCTGAAGGTACCATGTGTGACCTTACGAGATAATACCGAACGGCCAGAGACGGTGGAGTATGGCGCAAATATTATTGCCGGCACGGAAGCGTTGAAGATCTTGTCGGCTGCCAACGAGATGCTTAAAAAGGATTTAAGCTTAAATCGTTGGGATCACCCCTTC
>ERZ1292623.552-Hain-H51-01um-R1-552-length-40169-cov-5_pt2 | contig 32798 bp, 29 predicted proteins | sample MGYA00564398_ERZ1292623 | MGnify/ENA primary metagenome ERZ1292623 (study PRJEB36523, sample SAMEA6512633) | groundwater metagenome | collected 2019-01-07 | study: AquaDiva: Metagenomics assemblies of 32 groundwater samples
CTGGTCTTTATTCCAGCTCTAACCTCCAATCTCTTTAAGACTGAGACAGTACTTTCAGACAAATCCCTAACGAGCTCTACGATGGAACGAAGGATCCCCTTAGAAAAGCCGGCGATTTCTTTGGACTGTTTCTCCTGCTCTTTCTTTAAGAGTTCGAGGACTCTTTCTTGTTCCTCTTTGGAGAGAGGGGCCTCTTTTTGCTCGGCCAAGAGTTCTCTTCGCTCTGCCAGGACTCTTCGATAGTGGAAGACACCGGTTATACGGTGTAATTCTTCCATAGAACTTACAGAAGACTGTGACTTATCCTGAGAAATCCCCTCTTCAAGATCATCTAAACCAATTTCTTCAGTGTCTGTAACGAGATTTTCGTGTTCGATCCCCCTTTCCTTTGACTTTTCCTCTAATTCTTCCCGCAGAGCATCTTCTGCCAGATCCTCTGGTAGTGGTCTTGGCTCACTTTCTGATAAGGTAGCTTCATATGCCGGATCCCAGTAGAGGGAGACATCGTAGATTTCTTCTGGGATTGGGAACCTCACCGTATAAAGAATATGAATCTCAGAGCCACCTTGTCCAGCCCTTTTCACAGAGAGTCCTTCTCGCCGATGTCTTTTTACGATCTTGGTTGCCGCGTCAAAGTATTTGTGTGATTTCAAGAAGGAAGACTGGAAGACAAAATTAACCTGGATGTAGTGGAAGAGTTTGGGGAGGCCCGTTTTGATTTCATGAGAAAGTCCATAGAGGAATGCGGATAGTCCAACAAAGACTCTCTTGTCTGTAGGGACGGAGGCAATGACGAGCCGCCTCTCCCACTCCTTCTGATTCTTAGGTGGGTTGAAATAAATTGGGATTGGCTCAACTTTTCTCTTCTGGATCTGGTTTCGCACGCTCTACTCCCCTTAATCCAAGGCCTTGGATAAGGTTTAAGAACTCCTGTTTATCTGGCTGGTGCATAGGCTCACTTTGAATATTTCCTCCATCTTTCTCAAATGCCTTTCCGAAAAATCCAGGGAGGTCTTCTTCCTGGGAAAATAAAATCTTGTGAGCAGACTCTCTAATCGTCTTGATGATACTAGGTTGAATGATAAACGAGAGGGGTATCCGTATCTTATCTGGTATCGCCATACTCCGCTCAGGATCTGGATTGATAAGTTCTTTCAACTCCTCTAAGGTCCACGTAGTCCCAAGGATCTTCTCAAATCTAGAAAATGCGTCGTCTTCGACCTTCTTCAACCAGTGGTACATAAAGATGAGCTGGACGGGAGTCAGTTTCAAAAACCTCTCATCTGTTGGGAGGATCCCACATCTGGCTAGGACATATCCGCGGACGGATAATTCAGGGTCTCCATCTGAGAGGGAGATGGCAAAGGGAGGTCTAAGACACCCTCTTCTGTCAGCTTCCGCCCGCATAGTTTGCAGTAAAACTCTCCCTCGGGCTCCTCCTTGATCCGATAGTCATGCACGGGATCTTCCAAACCTGCTTTACAGACATAAGAGGAGAGATGGTCTGTATAAGAGTCTACTCTGGAATATGGGTCTACCTCTCTGGTATATGCCTCATAGATCTTGTCCGCTAGGGAGAGCTTAGCTTCTTTGCTCAGGAATTCCAGTAGTTTATCTGCGGCCATCTTCCTGGTTAATTGTGATGGGTTTGACGGATCTTCATCTGGGTGAAGACGGATACTAAACACCTCCCACACAGGGACTCCATCGATTGCTACGATAGAAATAGCGGCTAGAGCTGCTTCTAGGGTTATGGCCTTGGGAGCGTTTCCTGGGAAGAACTCGGCTTTTGCCGCAGCCCATCTAGAATCTTCCAACCCAAGAGGCCGTATTGTCCAAGAGAATCCTCCAATGGACTTCTCTGCCGTCTTCGCGCTTTGAACGCCCAATTCTTCCCGAAGTCTGATAAGTACCGGGTGAATAGTAGAGATTCTCCCATTTCCCTTAGTCTCCACTTGGGATTGTTGCTGAGACATAGTGGGACTTTGTGGATTTTGGATGGGTGGAGTGACAGACGTCTGCTGAGATCTTGGCTGTGCCATTTATTTCTTATTTCCTTATCTTAAGTACGGAGTTCTTCGAGAGTACCGTCTTATATCCACGTGGAATTTCTACGGTCTCTACATCTAGCACGCTAAGCACCTCAGGCGTGAATTTCTTCAATATAACGGTTAATACCCCTGGAATCTCTGAGGATAGTTTCCTATATAAGTCTTCTGGGAGTAAGATTTGGGAGAATTTCTCAGATTCCACAAATTGTCTTACAAGCGTCGAGGTATCTTGTCTCGCAGAAACCGTATCAAAGGCGGATAACATTACCAACTCAACGGAAATCAAAACAACTAATTCTCTGGCTTCTCGAAAGAGAACATCCGTTCCGAACGGCTTTTCACCTGAGAGGAGAAGGTCGTCTTGAATGTCCATTAAAAGTTTGTTGTAACTATAAGTGATCACGACGATGTCACCAGAAGAAAGGGCGTTTTCTAGAACAATTTTGTCAAGGGACCTCGTGGAACTACCTAACTGGAGAGAAGTGTCTTTGTAGAGAGAATACTCAGAAGCAGATAAGTCTCCTCCATTGATCGTTACCTGCGAGACAGATCTTATTGGAGGAGACGCAAGCAAGATCTCTTTCTCTAGTCCAACCGCCCGGTAAGTTTGTTCCCCTCTAGAGATCACTTCTCCAATAATGAAAACATCCACGGCTGGCCTAGAGACGGTACGTTTAAAGTTCTTGGAATCAGATGAGAATACGAGAATGACGTCTTTTACGTTAGATGGGTCAAATTCTCTGGCATAAGATTCCAAGGCCCCAATTCCACCAGTTGGACCAACTACTCTAGCTAGGACCCTTTCCGCGTACTTCCTGGCGGATTCCCTACCTGCCCCTCCCGATATCGCCCCTTGGTTTTCCGTCCCATCGATTCCGTCGATTTGGGTGAGTACCCTCGTGATCCTAAAAGGAGGAGAGTTAAACTCATCTCCAACACTCTCCGCCTCTATCACTGCTGGGAACTCATACCTCCTCTTATTCGCATTAAAGAACGCGTCTGCATTCTCACCTTTAATCTTTTGGGATTCTACGATTTGGAAGACTTTTAAGCCATCTGAAGTTCCAACGAGAGAACCTATAGGTAAGTCGATAACGTCTTCTGTCTTGGGTCTGGAGAACCGGAAAAATGTCTGAGGGCCCCGCGCCCTAGATCCCACATTAAACCCAACTCCAAATACTTTTAGGGCTTCAATCTCACCCTCTGTTGCAACTTCTGGAAAGTTAAGAGAGAAAAGGGACCCAAGCCTATCCTGTTCCGATTCAATTACAGCTACTTCTTTGGCCGTAGGTAATACGAAAAGAGTCCGGATAGGGCCTTTTTTTACATCTACGGACGGCTCTAAGTCAGTGATTGTCGCAGAGATGGAAGTTTGAATTTCTGCCTCTGTCCTAGACATTATTTAAGCCTGGCTTTTCTCTCTAGTTCTTCCCTCAGAGAGTCTGGGAGAACGTGTTTTAATGGGACACTGAATTTCTTAAAAATCCTGCTCTCTGCTACTCGTACCAAGATCACAAAAAGGGCTTGGGAGACAGAAATAGATCTAACTGTGATACTCTCGATTTCTGAGATCTCTTCTGCCTTCGTTAAGAGCTTATCAGAAGTCTGCTTTCGGATAAGCCTAAGGACCGCCTCCCTTACCTTCTGAGAAACGATCCCTTGGATAGCGAGTTTAGGGACTAAGATCGTATTCTTATCAAGATCTGCAAGCTCAGAGCCATAATCCTCAGATGGGTTATAGACTGTTAGAAGAGACTCACCCAGGTCTTGCTCTGCCTTCTCGATCCCTGAGATGAGTTCTGTGAAGCCGTAAGAGGAGATGTAAATATCTCCATTTGCCATCCTGAGTGTATATCCCACGAGTCTTCCCTTAGTAAGAAGAGATAGGAATCATAAACGACAACAACTCTTCGTCGATATCAGATGGATTTCCCTTGTTTGTAAGATCTGCAGAAGTCTTGGTTCTAATCCGCTTCCGATAATCTAATGCATCTCTCATGTCTGTGAGAAGGTATAACTTGGCTTGCGTTGCCGCCAGGAATCTTTGTACCTCTGTAACGGACGAGAACTTCCCGGCTTTGAAAGCAGACCTGAACTTGTCGAATTCTTCCAATAAAGAAGTTAGCTCCCCGTCAACTTCCTCCACGCTCCCCTCTTCTGTCTCCACCCATTCTTTCAAGAGATCATCAGATTGCGTCACGTTGGGAGAAAACTCGACTAGAGTCTGGATCCAAGAGAGGGCCGCAGCCTTGGCTCCGGCATCAGCCAGAACCAAGAAAGATTCAAAATCTTGGGATATCGTAACGTAACTTTTGAAAGAAGAGTTAAAGTACTGTGGCCTTGGAGATTTCCTACTTGGACCAATCTTACTTACTTCTTCGTCTGTAAGAAGTGTGGATTTGTCTTCTATGTCAAAACCCTCTGGCATTTTAACTCGCGATTAACTTGGCGATATTCTTTAACACCTGCTCCGAGGCTTCGTTTTTACATCTAATGGCCTCAGCGGCAATATCAAATCTAAGTTGAGATAAGAGGGACCTTAAAACTCCAGAAATTGCCTGGATGAATCCTACGATAGAATCGACGGCGAAGATGATGAGGCCAAGTACGTCAATTAAGAGCTGTAGGATCTTCAAGATACACTCTGGGAGTGGGAAGTTGATTTTTAGACAATTGAGGCCACTATCTAAGAAGTCTATCCCAGTTGAGCCTCCTGGAAGAAAAGGTTTGATGAGTTCAAAGGAGAGACAAAGAGGGCCTTGAAAGGCGGCCAAAACTCCCATGATCGCCTCAACTGGAGCTTTTAACTCTTCTGCTGTCTCCGAGATGGCTGAGATGAATTCATCCAAGAGGGTAAGACCTGTCTCTGGGATTGTGATGGCGATTGAATTACCTAAAAAACAGGCGATGGCTGATCTAAGAAGACTTCCTGCAATCCCATTCCCCAATTTATTCAACCAGTTTTGGGCATTGGAAGTAACCGTAGAGATAGGTCCCATAATGAACTCTACCCCTTCCCGGATCTTATTCAAAATCCAGCTGAAAGCCTCTTCGATGATGGATATCACCATGTTCAGTGCACTACTCGCCTTCTCGAAGATATCAGGTCCAGAATCCGCAGAAGCTTCTAGGGAACAAGAGATTGCGGAATCTGAAGTGAGCTTCTCTTCAACTTCTCCCAAGGCCCACTCTATCACCCCAGAGCTAAATAGATCTGCTGCGGCAGACGAGAAATCAGCAAATCCATCCTTGGAGAATTTGACGGAAGGAACTCCAGAGATCTTGTCTCTTACAGACCGAATGACCTCTGATGGGTCCCTAGTAGGTAGGATCACACCAGAGACCTTTCTCCTAAGAAGAGTCTCAATTCCTTCGTCTTTTAGCCCAGTATCTTTGAGCTGATCGAGGACCTTTTTGTCTGGAATCGTAAATACTCTTGTCCCAGTTACATTCCTTTTTGCCAAGACATTGGTGAGGGTAGAGCCAGTGAGACCGAGTTCTTGAAGGCGTCGAATTGCCGGCCCACTCCGAGTGGTCTCTCCGATCCAGAAGACGTGCACCGTGATTGGCACTTGATGTTCCCGTTCTGCTTGTACTTTATTCTTGTTGATCCCAACCACTTCTAAAGAAGAAGTCTCCGTGACAATGTCACCACAAAATGTATGGTTAATAGATACTTCTTTTTTCTCCTTTGTAAGGACTAGGATAAAAGAGCCAGTGGCCGTAATCTGTAAGAGCGTTTTTGACTTTTCAAGACCAACCAGAGAGGTAAGCTCTGAGATCCCTGTCAAATTATTTCCTGAAACCTCCATCACTTGATTGCTTACTACAGCAAGACCTATCTTTTCTAAATTCTTCTCGGCCAACTCTCTAGTCTTCCCAATCGTTCCTACACCAAGCTCTTTGTTCAAGGCATCGTCGTCTTGGAAGCCCATCATGTGATTAAAGACCGTTGAGAAGACAGCGGCCTTCTTGAATGTTTCTGGAGTCACGGGAGTTGTACGAGAAAATGCGTCAATGGCCCCGGAGAATCTCTTGGACTCGTCTGCCAAAGCCTTGCTTGCAAGTATGATGGCCTTTGCTTGTTCGCTTGTTAAGACCCTCTTAGTTATTGGGGAGATATAGATTTGTGGACTTGCGCATTCCGGCATGACTCTTTCTCCCAAATCTTCCTTAGACCAAGACCGTTGGACTTCCAGACGAGATGATTCCAACAGGGAGCCCTGGGATAGGAACGGCGATGTTAGAAGCTTTCGTTGGATCCACAGAAGCAGCAATAACATTATACTTAGTTGCAAATTCGACAAGCCAAGGGGAGGCCCAGATGGCGTCTCCTATCCCAGCAGAAGGTTTTACGCCATTGTTTAAGATAATGACAGAGCCACCGACGGCCACAGGACCGCTAGAGGATAAAGCAAGGGAAGTTGTACCAGATGCTAAGAGACTCCCAGAAACAGCAGAAATAGAGACATTTTGGGTTGATGACTTTACTTCGATTCCCGCTTCTGCCACAAGTGAGATCCTCTTAGAGGCATGAACGGAGAAATTCCTCCCACACTCCGAAGTAAAATTCCTACCACATTGAATCGAAGTGTCGAAGAGGCCTACCTCAATTTCTAAGAACCCAGCCGGGATTTTTAAATAAGTCCCCACTTTCGCAGAATCTGGGAGTGTAACAGAAAGGTTTCCATCTACGTCGAGTTCTGTTGTAAACGACCCAGTATCAAGACGATTTCGAAACTCTTGCTTTAACCTGAGTTGGGATCCAGTTTTGAGGCTTTGTACGGGGAGGCCTTTATCGTCAAAGACCTCTCCAACTCTAATGTCCACGAAAGTCTTCTTCCGATTCTTCAAGATTAAAAGCTTCTCTTGGGAGAATTCTCCTTGATCTTCTACACTATTCACATTATATTCGAAGATCTTAGAGGGTGTTGTAGCGTCTTTTCCCCAGCGCTTTACCACACCAAGTCTCTCTTCGTCCCCGAGTTCTCCAGGTTTATTCAGATGAAGAGCCCTCCTCATGAGGGGGGCTTTGGAGGAGATTTCTAATTTATCTTTGGATAGAACCTCTACAACAGGACCCCCTCTAATCTCTACAGATCCACGATCAGACAAGAATAGATTTCCTCCACCCTTAGACATGATGTCAATTTCCCCTTCTCGCAAAGGGCGGTAAAAGCCAAGACCGGCCTTATAATCCGTGATTCGTTGATCTGTCTTCCTGTCTTCGTACCCAACAATTTGGGGATCTTTCGTATCTGCCCGATGTTGCAGGACAACAGACGTTCCAGACTCTGGATTCACGCGGATCCAAGAATTGGACGAGATGTACGGCTGTAAAATTCCTACTTTCCTGATCCCACCATAAGTATTTATGTCGGCCTGTTCACTATCCGTAGATCCAGTATTGACTTGCCCACCATATGGGCCATCCCACCCACCAGACTTAGTTTCCTTAATCCGCTGAGCCTCCCTAAGTGTCCTGAGCCATTTCGACATTATCTTACTCCGGACCAAAGAGGAAGTGGCAAGTCGTCGTCTTCTAATTCTCGAGTAGAAGATAAGCGAACAGGTTTGAATAGGTCGATGTCCTTAACGACTCCGTAGGGGTCTTTCTCTAAGATCTCCTCTATGGGAAGGACTTCGTGTTCCTTGACTGTGATCTTTGGCCCCTGTAAAATCTCGTCTACAATTCTTTGCCGTTCGGAGAATAGGGTAGAATCATGACTCCTCCTAGCAATCTGCCCGTTGAAGAATGGAACCAGTTGATTTCTGACGACTAAATTTACAATCGCCATCTTCCTGGCAAGATCTTCTAGGGAATCCAGACGAAAGGTAAGGGTATCTCCCTCTTCCACCTCTACGAACGGGTATCTGTCCAGATTCTTCTTGATTTTAGCCGAAGTGATTGGGTCTGGACAGCTCACCTCTCCTAGGCTTCCCTCCCAGAAGACCTTGGAGGCAAGCTCTACTGGATCTGTATCTGCCGGATGTCCACTATAGATAGGAGAGTGAGATTCGTAGAAAGAGGGCCAGTCTCCAGAGACGTATCCAAGTTCTATAAATCGAAGTCTGACGTTGGCTAAGATCTTTTGATCTTGAAAAGTCTCCGTCTCCCAGGTCTCTCCTCCGTCGTCTGAATAGGCTAGAGAAAGCTTGGGTTCTCTAAAGATCTGTAATAGTAAATTCTGTTTTCGCATAACTTCCTCTCAAGTAAGCCTTACAAAGGATTTGTCTAGAAGCACATTCAAATCTGGCTTCCCTCGTCCAAAGAGGCCCTTGTAATTTAAGGGCATGGATTCTCCACCCGATATACTCTTGTGTTTCCCATCTCTCCCCAAATATCTTACATAGTTTAACGAAGCGTTAATCGAGACGTCTTGGAACAGATTCATCGTAAACCCTACGGTGTTCGTGATCCCCATTCGGCCGTTTACTTTGTTATTCAATGGTCTATTGACGGATAAGAATGGACGAAAAGCAAAATCGACAGATACCGAGGCGGCAGTCGAGAGTCTCTTTTGGAGTTCTACAATAGCTAGAGCCCTGAGTTTCCCAACATCTGGTACAAATGGAAACGAGATTTGATCTACGTTTACTCCAAATCTCTGGGATAAATGGATCGCGTAGGCAGCGGTTTTATAAGAGTTATCATGGGCTGTCTGCGAAGTCGCTTGATCTATTTTCGCGTGTGGATGGCCCCCTTCTGCCAAGATCCCAGTTACGATATCAGAATCCTCATCTGATCCAGAGGTACTGATGAGGTGGTGATTTAGGATGAAAACATCTTGGAACTCCCCGAAATCATCTGGATCAAAGTCATACATCGGAAATTCCATTACGACATCTCCAGCAGGTGTTACGAACCATTGGTAATCTATCCTTTGGGCAAAGTCATTGAGTAAGTCATATCTCGTCTGCCATTCAAAAGATGTAGAGACTTCCCCAACGGAAGACTGTACTAAAGTATCTGCTCCTGTCCCAGTAAGGGGGAGAAGTTGATAGACTCCTTGGGTATCCGGAGAATAGGGTCCGTCCCATACCGACCCTTCTCCGATTCTAATGACTTCAGCCATGGTAAGATAGGTATTGGTACTCCCAAAGACTACGAGTTTGTGCCAATCCTCTAGGATCTTGGTATTCTTATCCGAACTCCCCCCCTTATCTGGATACCTGACTCTCTGCTTAAATGCAAGCCTGCCAACTCCAGCGTTCTTGGCTCTTTTTACTTTTCCCTCATTCATTGTTCCTGAGGTTAACTCTTCAAATACATTCTCGAAGCTCTTGTTTGCATAGTTATGGGACTGGCCGCTACCCGACCGGAGATCTTTGAAGAACCCCTCTTTATAAAAGACTTCTAATTTCTCCGGATTGAGGGCCGTGGTCCCTTTTTGTAGAAGTGGGTTCGTCTGTACCCTCATCTTCTGCATGAGGGCTCGAATGTCGTAACAAGAGATCGAGAGCGTCCCTCCAGAAGTGATATAATCGTCTGTATAACTCACTTTCTCGACATAACCCGTAAATCCATATAGCCATCGGTCAAAATCCGCGGTCGTAGGATCGTGGAGGAAGACTCTTACAGGATCATGTTTGTGGATGATCGCGGAGAACGGATTTAATGGCCAGACTAAGAACTCCCCTGTCTTTGGAGACTTTGGGTTTCTCCCTGGAGAAGATTTGTACTGGAGCATCTTGAACTTCGCCTCTTCGGAATAATCTTCCCATGTAGGCAGTCTCCAAGTCCCTTTACTATTATCCTGGTCTTCTATATTTGCAGGTGTGAGGACGAAAATGTCCTGGGCGTTGGAGAGTTCGATGCTAGATGTATTCCAGCTCGCCTTATCCGTATAAGAGATAGCAAGAGACCCCATTACATAAGGAGTCACGTCAACGCCACAGATGTAGACGATGAACCCGTGATAATAAACTTGGTATTGTTCTTCTAGGAAAGGAGGCAACTAACTTGTTCTCCTAGCCATGGCTCTGGCGATGGAGAGAATTTCAGGAATCTTCCTAGCAAACACCATCGCCGAGAGTTCTTGAAACATCCAAGGACTTACGTGGAATCGATAGGTAAGTCCAATTATGGGTATGCTAAGAAGCCTGGCGAACAAAATTGAGCTAGATACCCCACCAAAGGAAGGATTAGATAGGTCAGCTAAAAGAATATTGGACCTAAGGATTACATAGATCTCCCTGAAGATAAAGTCTGCTTCACTCTCAGAATCACAAGATGCCAGGGCTTCTTTTACGATGTGATCTGAGATTGGCGAGGAGAGCCAAAGAGGGAACCCCTCCGATCTATTCTTAAAAAGAGAGGAGATAACTTCTTGTGGGACAGTCATCTCTAGATGCCTGATGAAACTTTCTTGAGAGAACTGACTTTGAATGGGAAGAGACGGATCGTAGAGCATTTCACAGGGTTGGAGGGAGTTTCTAATAGATAAGACCCATTTTGGCTTTTCTTCATAACCAGTTATTGGGAAGGAAGCATAAATGAGCATCGTAAGATTCCTATCGTAAGAAGATCAGTTCAGCCATTTTGTGGGGAGTTCTATGCCTAGTTCTTCGAGTTCTTCTTCTTTGGGATTAGACGAAATCGGGATTGGAGTTATTGTAGCTCTCTCTAATTCTAATTTTAGGCTATTGTTCTCTCGGACAAGATCAATCCAAGATCGGATGAACCCGGTCAAAATGTTGCTAAAAACGAACAAAATGACTGCGCGAGAACTTCCTTCTGTCCCAGATACTAAAAGGTAAAGCACAGAAGCGATAGCCAAAGAGACGGGAATCCATTTGTAACAAGATCTGTTCACAGGAGACTCCGTTTATGGATTGTGGGGGGATAGTGACATGTCTCTGGTTTATTCAACAAATAATCGTATAAATAAGAGGCAACGATGTCTTTGTCTTCAACAGCGATGGAATTGCCACCATGTACCTCTCGTTTATTCTTGGAGAGCCACTGAGTTACCTCCCCCAAAGATGTCCTCGTGACAGGTTTAATCCTAATATCCGCAAGGTCTTGCAAGCCTCCCCTGAAAAGAACATACCAATCTCCACCTAAGAGGAGTCTTTCAGACAGAGCGCTCCTGGCAGAATCCGCCCTCTTGATCCATCCGAGAATGAATGGGGCACCAAGGTTCGCGTTATTTAAAACAAAGTCGTAATGAATACTAGCCTGTGTCATCAAAAATCCTTTGGCGATATAGGGTTTCATGCAGTTCCTTATCATAAGAAGAGGTGAAATCTAACATCACATTAAATCCGGCTTCTTTAAGTCTAAGCCGGACGTAAAATTCTGGCGTGAACGCAGTATTTAAAAGATCGGTATCCTTGATCTTCACCTCTAAGATACCTAATAATAATAGGGCTGCTTCAGCTGCCTCGACAGAGGACACCATTGTGATCTGCTCTAATTCTTCCGTCACGTTTAAGCGCATCTTCTTCTCTTACGTTTGAGAGAGTACGTGGAGCATATCTGGCCATGAGCCGTCCCAAGTGATCATGTCCCCCCAAGTCCTCCCAACTTCCAATTCGACTTCTAGTGGGCAAGACATCTCAAATTGGAAAGTCTTCTCAATAAACTTTTCGACAAGATCTGTAAAGATAACTTCACAGACACACATGGCCTCCGGAGCATCATGTCTTGGAACTTCAGAGACATTGGAATCGTGGACGAGATTCAGAATTTTCCAGGGTAGAGGTTCGTTTCTTTTCCTAGGAACTGGCTCTATCTCGTGTGGGATGAAGATCTTGTCACAAAGGTCTTCCCAGAGAATCCTTCCATCAATATAATCCTGGAAGAGACCAGTTCCGATGATGCAAGCATCTGATGCTGGGGCTTGAATGGGACTATTCCTGGCCTGCCTTTCTGCCTCAGCTCGAAGCCCATCATCTGTCGAATAAATGGCCGGAAGTCTGCGTCTGCGAAAGAATGGAGATTCCACGTAACCGCAAGAGTGAGCCATTGTCTGGGCAGCATAGAGCCACTCTTTGGCGACTACAAAGCGATTCATCATCTTGGCCTGAAGCCTTGCCGCCTTCTGTTTGGTCGTCTTAATCTGGTCGGCAATCGCTTGGGCCCCTCGGCCATAGATAGAGCCAAAGATGATATTCTTGGCAGCGTTTCGCTGAAAATCTGTGACCTCTTCAATTGGGATATTGAAGAATTCAGACGCGGTTTGCCGGTGAATATCCCCGGCAAGTTTAGCCTCCTTCTTGGTTTCTGGAGTCGGATTTTTACGGTAAGAGTCACGGACAATCTTGGCTCTCTTAAACGCCTCTGATAGCACTCGGTCCTTGGAGATTAAGGACCACCACCTTACTTCGTTGGCCCGATAATCTAGTTGGACGAGAAGATTTCCATGTTCTGGGATGAAAATCCTCCGGATCGCCTTCTTGTAAGGCTTATTTGGCTTAGGGGCCTGTTGTAAATTAGGCTTCTCCCTGGTTAACCTCCCAGTTGTCGTCGTAGTAACAAGGAGGGACGCCCTTACTCTTCCATCAACACAATCTGGATGTGGGTCATCTTCTCTTACGAGTTTTAGGATGGAATTTGCATAACTCGTTCGCAATTTTTCAACTCCCCGCCATTCCGCCAATATCACGGCCTCTTGTAGGTAAGAATCTGTATCTTCGAGCGTATGATCCTCGAGGAAGTGTTTATCTGTACTTGGCTTTCCAGCTTTATTAAGTTCACAGTCCAAAACGTCGTAGAACAAGACCCTCAGATGGTCTAATTTTCCAATATCAAAGATCCAAGGATCTCCAAATAACGAGGGGAGTCCACTGGATTTTTTCTTTACCAGGATACGATTTGCTTCTTTGCAAGATGGCAATGCGTAGAGCTCTTGCTCTAATTCTTCTCCACGTAGATGAAGAGGGGAAGAATCACTTCCCAAAAGTCTTAACTGCTCTCTGTCAATTTTACAGCCGTTTCGCTCGATGATGGAAGAAAGGTGTACCAAGGGAGACATGATCGCGTCGTTTAAGATCAACATCTTGGACAGATATCCCTGAGACATAGCCTCTCGTAAACAGTACTTGTACAAGGATAGCGTCACACACGCATCTAAAGCTCCGTATTCAGCTACTGTCCTTAAGGGAAGCCGGTTCAACTCACCTGCGGCCCTGGCTTCCAATACATCTTCTAAATCCTCGTAATCTTTAATATCCATGATCTCTTTGACTAAAGTCTTCAGCTTATAAGCAGAACCTCCTTCGTGGGTGAGGGCGGATCTATTCTCGTCCAACAAATAATAGAGAATCTGGGTATCTCGGATGAGAGCTGTCCCTGGGATTTTTATCCCCATGAAAGAAGAGAGTACAGAAATATCAAATTTCCCATTGTGGAAGATGAAACATGACTTTTTCCCGGAGAATGTTTTTCCAAAGAGTCTATTTAATTCCTCTACGATGATAGCCTTATCGCGAGTGTTCCAGGAAGACTCTTTATGATCGAATGGAATGACAAATCCTTCTTTTTCATCCAAAGCGATCTGGATCAGTAAGACTTTGTTGGAAAATTGAATGTTTAGGTTGTTCGTCTCAGTGTCGATAGCGATGGGTCCCTGAAAAGACAAGAGATTATCAACGAGCTTTCTTAGATCTGGAATCGTCTCGATCATGATGGCAGATACCCGTCTTCCTGATCTCTTAGTCTCTGGCCAGTCATTCCTAGCCGTAGAAAGAAATTTTGCAGACCTATCAAGGTCGGCAAGGAAGATTGGGAGGACAGAAGATTTTCTAAGTATATAAGCCGGATGAAATGTGATGAAAGCTGGAAACTTCTTCCCTCCCACGTCTACGGTTAAAAGATGTCCCCGTTCTGGGGCGATCCTCTTTTTTCCAGTCTCCCCAAAAAAGGCTCTGAGGGCTGTTCCTCCTGTAAATAGGATGAGTTTTGGATTTACTCTAAGAATGTCTTCTCGCACATAGGAGACACAAGCATCAACCTCTTCGGCATTGGGTCCTCGGTTATCTCCGTTACTATCCAAGGGATTACATCTCACTATGTTGGAAAAGGCTACGTTTATAAGACCTGCGGCCTTCAAAGACTCTCTTAAAAGACTCCCAGATCTCCCCACAAATGGTCTTCCATCTTTGTCTTCGTCCTTACCTGGGGCTTCTCCAATGACGAGAAGATCGATGTTGTCTTCTTCTAGAGGAAGTTCTGTAGGAACCTTTGTCTTTTGAGATGGAAGGAGTGGACAGCCTGTGCATCTATTCCAGACTGTATCCAAAAGAGAACAAATTCTTGTGACCTGCCTAGAAAACATTAGATTTTCTTCTATCTTTTGCCATAAAGCAGCCAGAAGACTCCCACCAACCAACTAGATTGGCGGTGAGATGAATGGATGCTGTTTCTCAACTTCGGCAATTACCTATCGTTTGTCATGGATAGTAACAACCGAGATATAAGGTGGAAATTCTTTCGGTCTACTAGTTCTCCAATATTCTACGTAGGAAGACGGGGGTGGAATTTGTTCTATTGTTGACATCATTACCTCTTGAAAAATCAGTTGAATTAGGGGTTCTACTAATTTACTTGACAAATCTCATTGTGAAGAATTCTCTCTTCAGTTAGGAGATCGTTCTTGACAAGCCGCCAAGGATATTTACAAATTGGGGCTATTCTGCTCATTATTTTTAGAAGCATTTGTCACGCTCGCTGCCACTATGAGAACCTCCTATTCTAATTTAGATCTATCACACGAAAACCCGTTGAGTTCAAGATATTCCTGAGATTTACAGTACTTCCTTGACAAATCTCAAGGAACAGCTTTATTCACCTCTAAAGAGTCCAAAACAAAGATCAGACCCCAATGATATCTGGCAGCGTCCTCGTGTTCGTGGAGAGGTAGGCGAGTTTTGCCGTGCTAAAAATCCCAGAAGACACTCTCACTTTGATGAGATAAGGCTTTCTGAGATCAAAGACCCCAGATTTGACTTTTATCTTGGTGGGAGAAGACAACATCGTATCACTGAAGCTTACCACATCCGTTAAGGCTCCAAGGCCATCCGTCCCAAAGACGTCCACATTCACTACCACATTCGAAGGGATCTCTGAGACAATTTTTACAGACGTTGGGGGAGCAAGAAAGACGTAAGCTTGAATAGAAAATGTGACGATCGTAGGCTGCGTCGTAGTAATCACTTCTGTAGTAAGAAGAGAGGTTCCTGGGTCTATTGCTCGGGTGAGAGCCGGAGCTGGATCAGATACCTCTACCAAGGTGGCCTCAGAGGTGACTGCTGGGAACGGTAGAAAATCGTCAAGTTGAACCAGGTCTTGGATAGAGAGTAGTTGATAAGGGTCTTTTTTATGTTTGGTTGGAGTAGAAACGTGTTCCTGTTTTAGAGCCCCAGATCCAGGATATTCTATCCAGGCCAGGATCGTACCAGTATTCTCTGCGATCTCCTCCTTAAGACCAGATACGACTTTTAATCTGGCTTGGGAACCTCCAAAAACTTCTTGGTTAATGTGTTCATAATAAAGTGTATAGTCCGACTTCTCTGCTGGGAGCACTTTTAAGTCTTCAAATTGAAGAGCAATATCCTCGGATAAGAGAACGCCAGCAGGGAGGACACAAACTCCTGGAGATACTTCCAGGATATTTCCTGTCTTTACGGTAACGTCAAAACCTTGTAGGATTACAGGTCCCAAAAGAGAGTTAAGGAGCAATTTTGCTCTCGAGGAGGAATTGGGTGTGCCATATTCATTTACGCGGATCTGCATGATTTTTCCCCTTGTCGTTGGCTATATCCAAGACTACGCAAGACTACGATCCTGTGGAATCTATGTATCAAAGTATCAAACAGGTAGGAGTCTTTCGATAGAAGATCTCCTCTCACATACCCAAGTAATGGGGACTTTAACTTCGATCTGTAAGAGGTCATCTTTCGTATCTCCTCGAACGAAGAGGATTACCGGAGATCTCTTTTCTGCCTTTCTGGTATAGTAGAAAGTCATCCAAAAAAGTCCTGATTGGCAGGATGTGAGTTCCAGATCAATGATGGCTGTGTCTCCTCCTGGACATACATCAGGAGGATTCTCCTGAAAATATCCTTCTAGGTCAAAGATTAGAGAATCCATCAAAGTCCACAACTAGATTGTGCCCCACAAGAGAGGCATGTATGACAAGTCCCACTCTGCTGAGTAAGATTCCCACAAGTAGGACATGAAGGCGCAGTCCCATCAAAGGATTCCACGATCTTCCCATTGCTCTTAAGAAGACTTATTGGAAACACATAGGAATCTAGTTTTTGATGCTTGCCGTTTCCGTTCGTATTGATTGGGATTATTGGGATAGAGTGGGTAGAAATAGAAATCTCATTTTTCGTGGTTGTAGAAAGAGGCTGTATGGCCTTAGAGCCATCCCGGTAGGCCGAGATACATTTTACCCCTAATTCCCAGGCGAGAAAATAGGCACGTTCAAAATCCTCAGGCGTAGCAGATTCTGGGAGATTGCAGGTTTTGGATATACCAGAGCTTAAGAAAGGTTGGATCTCAGCGACCATCTTGATGTGAGCATCTACTGAGATTGACCGCGTTCCACCATCTGCTAGGAGAGCGCAGTCAAAGATGGGGAGATGTTCCTCCCGCAGAATCGAGCAGCCCTCTACTCTACCATATTCTTCGATGTAAGCCAATATCCTGGCTGTTTCATCTCCAGAATATCCAAGTGTAAAAAGCGTTCTTGGGATCGAACGGTTGATCATTTTGGTAAATCCACCCCCTACCATTTTCTTGTATTTAACCAAGGATATGTCAGGCTCTACCCCAGTTGTGTCAAAATCCATCATGAACGAAATCGTCCCTTGAGGGGCCACATTGGTAAGTTGCCCATTACGAAAACCAAACAGGGTACCGCAGGATATAGCCTCCTTCCAGATCTCTAGGGATTCTGCCTTGAGAGCCAAAGAGGTAGGAGAATACTTCAAATTTGTAGGGCATTCGATTTGGTCCAGAGCGCCTACGTGTCTTCGTATGATCTCCAGGTAAGGTTCTTCGTTTTCTTGGTACCCGGAAAATGGGCCGATCTTCTGGGAGATCCGAGAGGAAGTGAGGGCACACTGTCCATGGATGAGGGAGGTTAAGAGGGACGCAGTTTTTCTACCCTCTATGGAATCATAGGGGAGTCCCATGCACATAAGCATTGCCCCTAAATTCCCAAATCCAAGCCCAAGTGGCCGGAATCTTTTCGTCATCTCTTCGATTCTCGGAGATGGGTAATAAGACGATCCAACCAAGATCTCTTGTGCAGTAAGCATGGTATCTGTAACATCCAGAAGGGTTTTTATGTCAAACGTATTATCTGGGTTTAGGAATTTGAGGAGATTCAGGGAAGAGAGGTTACAGACTGTCCAGTCGAGGTAGTTGTGTTCTCCGCAGGGGTTAGAGGTATGAATCCTGCCAGAGTTCGGAGTTGGGTTCCAGCTATTGATCGTATCATCGAACTGCAAACCAGGATCTCCACATTGATGAGCCGCCAAACAGATTTCTTTCATGATCGCTCTGGCCGGCAGGACTTGTAGGACTTCTCCAGTTGTGACTGCTTTACGCTCCCAAGGTGAGTTTAGCCTTACAGCTTCCATGAATCTGTCGGATACTCGGATAGAGTTGTTGGCGTTCTGGAAGGAAATGGATTGGAACGCTTCACTATCTAGCGTAGAGCCATCATAGCCAAGTGAGATTAAATCCCGGGCCTTCTTCTCCTCGTGAGGTTTACATCGAATGAACTCCAGAATGTCTGGATGACCGACATCTAGACAGACCAAGGCCGCGGCTCTGCGTGTGGTTCCGGCCGACTTTATTACACCAGAAACAGCGTCTGCTCCCTTCATGAAAGAAACAGGGCCGGAGGGCCTCCCCCCTCCAGAGAGGAATTCCTTGGAGGACCTAAGCGCAGATAGGTTCGTACCTGCCCCAGAACCTCCCTTAAAGATCATCCCCTCCAGTTTGATCCAATCTAGAATACTCTCGAGGGTATCTTCGACAGAGAGGAGAAAGCAAGCCCCAGTCTGCTGAGGTCTATCTCTTACCCCAAGGTTAAACCAAACTGGAGAATTAAACGAACAGTATTGCCGAACCAAGTAGTATGTAAGCTTATTCCCAAAATACGTGGCCTCTCCTTTTGAAGAGAAATAAGGTTTGTGATCAGAGGTTTCTTCAAGTGACCAGGAAACGATTCTACCAACGACTCTCTCCAAGAGTTGCCTAAGGGACCATTCCCTGTCCTTAGTTCCAAGTTTCCCGTAGAAATACTTGGAAGCCGTAATATCTGCAGAGAGCTGGGACCAGAAATCAGGAATCTCTACTCCGTCTTGCCTGAAAATGATCTCTTTTCCAGCGTTTAGGATAGAGGTATCCCTCTTTACCCAGCAAATCCCCGCATAAGGATCATTGAAAATTGGGTTTGTCATGTGCCATTTTCCCTATTTCAAGAAAAACTGTCCTTACCAAGGTACTTGACTTTTAGAGCCTGGACAGCCCAAAGCAAATTGTAGAGGAGATTTAGGACTGATCCGAGGATTTGGATTTAATAAAAAATAACCCCGGAATCGATGGATAATCAGCTATACAGGAATGATTTCTTTAACATTAAGTTTCCCTAGGTTTTTCTCATCGACAGCCACGATGGTATGAATAGGAGGTTTGGGGCGTTTCCAAAGTTTAGGGGGAGTTTCCTCATCTGGGAGATCTTTGAATTTTTTAAGTAAAACGACAGAGTCCCTATAATCATCAGGATGGATCTCTTCTGGAATGTCTTTACTCTTGGTTTCATCCGTAGTCCTTGTTTTTGGCCTGCCTCTCTCTCCCTTCTTCGTCTCTAGCCCTTCTTCTTCATCCTCAGAGAGTCTTGGTACTAAGATCTTTCTAGAATGCTTCACACTCTCCCCAGTAGAAAGAGGCACCATCTCTTCTCCGTACCTGGCCCTCCATACTTTGGAGTCCTCAATTTCCTTCCTCTTCATATCATCGTAACTCTTTAGATGATCAGATAAGAAAGAGGCCCTGGTAAAAGTATTCATATTGTTTAAGTTGAGTGTGATCAATGGGAGGGTGCTTGGAGTGTCGAAATTCGTCTCGATCTGACGATTCACGTGCATCTTAGAGATGAGTCTCGCAAACTTCGTAATTTCAAAGGTCCCGTCCATAAGAACGACGTCGATGTAGACTTTTCTTTTCTGTTTCGGCCTAAAGACCCTGCCATAACTCTGTTCCAAGTCCCCAGGGGTATATGGGACTTCTACCCTAATCACCCTGTTAGCTACTTGTAAATTATGCCCCTCTCGTAAGGACCTATCTACAGCAAAGAGGATCTTTATCTTTGGATCGTTCTTAAACCTTTCCAAGTTCTCAGGCGTTGAGGCATCATAGTAGAGGCCGTGACTTTGGTGCTTGGAGTACTTCATATACGCCTTGACAGACTCCTTAAACCCAGCAAACACAATGACTTTCCCCGGATCTGGATAGGAGAAGTGGTCGTCGATGAGCTTGTCCACAATCTTTAATTTGGGGGAAACTCTATCTTCTTCCGGGAGGAGGGAGACGAGTTTGTCACTTTCCGGTGAGTTCAAAAACGTATCAAGCCTAGAGAATTTCGCCAAAATGAGAGCGGATTCCTTCTTTTGCTCATCATCTGATGTCTGCATCTTCTTCCAAGCGTCGGCAAGTTTGGGGTCTGTCATGATCTCGGAGACGATTTCTGTTAAGATGTGTTTATATACCTTCTGTTGAGTCTCGTTGAATCTGGCGTAATGAGTTTTTTCCTCCCTTTCAGGCAGAAGGTGAATCCAACGCTCTCTACGCATGGAAAGAGTCCCATTATCCCACAGGAGCTTTCTAACGACGGGCATCGCTCCCTCTTTCCACTCTGTTACCGTATTTTCCATCCCTACATTCTTGGCATATCTCTTGATAAAATCGTCTCTTCCCCCTAAGATAGAGGAATCCAAAAATGACATCGGTGCGACCAGATCTGTTGGGTTATTGGGTACCATCGTCCCAGAGGCGATTCTTCTTATTTTGGTAAACGACGTAAACTGCATAGTCGCCTTGGAGACATTGGAATCTTGGTTCTTCATCCTTTGAACTTCGTCCAAGGAAGCCATGTCCACCCCCAGGGACTTAAACCAATTGGGCTTATTAAAAACCCGCTCAAACTCCTCCCTTCCTTTACGATCCACGCCAGATAAAACGTCTTCGTAATCTCGGGAGATGAATTCATAGGAGGTTAAAATTACTGTATTGGGAGGAGATGTCTTGATGAGCTTTTCTAAAGCACTTATTCCATGTTCGTTTGCAGTCTGGGTATTTACCACGATAATATTCACTGTCCCCCGCGTCATCCTCTCCATCTCAGCTTTTTGTTGAGCCAACGTATTGTTCGGCATGATGAGGAGAGGCCGTTTGGCTCTTTCTCTTTGGATAGCAAGAAGAGCATCCGCAAGAAGGAGTGCTGTCTTTCCAGCCCCCATGGAAAGATCTAGTGCAACTGAATCTTGCATCTGGAGGGCGGCTAGGGCTTCTGCCTGGTGAGGAAACCACTTCCACTCTTTGGGGAAGAAGGGAACCTTCGGAGCTATATCTTTGTGGACGGACTTGAAGCGATCCTGGACTTCCCTGTTCCTTTTTACTGCGGCCTCATATTGTGTGGATAGTTGCTGGGCCACCACCAAGAGTGCGTAGGCTTGCGGAGTGAATAGATCATGAACAGAAGGTCTGACCCTACTATAAGGCGGAGCCAGGAGTCTTTGTTCGAAATCCTGGACTCTTTTATCCACATAAGTCTTGAAGGCTTCACTAGAAATGTACTCGAAAAGAGGGATACCTTCTTCATTAGGATCTAAAAACGGCTTTGTCAGGTCCCCCTTGCGGTACCATTTATAGGTCAAATACTTTAACTCTGAAGTTGGTGGGGACTGGATCCTCCGCTCGAAAGCTCTTTGAATGTCCCTATCTGTTCCAAACGGGGTCCAGCCGCGGACGGAGAGTCTTCGAAATTGCCCTGCAGAGTTATAATAGTCGATGAGGGACTTTTCCCAGTCGATTGCTACAATCAAGTTTCTCCAAGGGTGAATTCCCCCTTGGGGGACCTGTTTGGCAAGTTCATCTGCTTGTTCCTTTACTTCCTTCCCAATCGTCTCTTCCAAGTAAACAACCCGGCCATCGTTGAGTTTGATGAGTTTCTTTGCCAAGTTTTTCTCCTAGATGGATGAATTTATTTCTAGGAAATCCAGTTGATCACGGACTCAAGATCAGTCCTCTGCCCCACTCCTTAACGCATCCCGCCATTTGTCGTAGAATTCTGGATTTTCCAAAATGTCTTCCCACATTGGATGTGGTTTGACACCGTATTTCTTGCATTCAGTGATGAGGTGGTTTACGATGTCTTCCCGAAGAGATCTTGTAGCAGGCAAGATTTTGTAGACGTCGCTCCAGGATACCAAAGCCCGGCCAGCATCTCCTGGTGAAGCAATAGGAATTTGTTTTGAAATAAGATCAACTATGTCCAAAATATCCTCCCATCAAAAGGCTGATGATTGCAAGGTTTCTACTTCGAGATAACAAGTAGAAAGGCTAAAGGTATTACCGGCGGGTAAATCCGTTGACTCATCCCCCAGTCGGAGAAAAAATAGGGTAGAAAAACTAGACAACATAATGTCAAATGTCCCCGTGTCGCTCTGTTCCTCCCCAAGTTTATCATTGGCATCAGCGAACCTATCCCATACCACGTCAAACAACTTTTCGTAGCTAAGTTGCCCTCCCCCTGTGGTGTAACTAATTCTACACAAAGACAAGTGTATATCTGGGTTCAGTTCGTTTGTGGGATAGCCACCAATGGCCACCATCTTTTTGACTCTGGTCCCCACTGGAATGTGAACATAGCAAATCCCACTAAGACTTAACGAACCCTCAGAGGTATTAACAAATAACATCCGTGGGTATAGAACAGTATTTTGTGCCCAGACATCCCCCCTAACTTCTATCTCTTTCCTATACAGAGAGAATCCGGAGATTGGCAGATGATAGTGAATTGTGCCAGGAACGAATCCTGCCAAAGGACCATCAGGAATTGCTCCTCCCTCACTCCCATCTCCGGAAATGTCAAAATGTCCTAAGTGTAATTTTTTTGTGCTGGGGTCTGAGTAGATTATGTTCTTTCGTTTACTAGGAGCAGTGCCAACTTCTGCGAATTTTAAGGAAGTATTTAGGCCTGATTTTTTATAGCCAATTTCAAATGAGTTATATGGAGTCCCTCTGGCTGACGGGACCTGGAATTCCTCTGGCCCTATCGTATGGTGAATAGAGGTTTCCCTATCGGTATCTGTAGTCTTCTCTAACTGGTCTCCATGTACTCCAATAAATTTACTTAAGGCCCCTTCATGCGTAACAGAGGCCAAGAGTTTGGGACCTGTTTTAGGAACGTCTTCTGAGGTCAATGGATTGTGGGTATTCGTAGAATAATCCACGGCTATTGGAGGCTGTTCATTCCCTCCAGGTTCTTCTTCTCCTTCACCATCTTCATTAACCGGAACGGATGCAGCGTAAAGCAAGACGAAACCACTTAAATTCCCAGTGAGCTTTAGTCTGAATTTACTTACACTACTAGGAGATACGAGGATGAATCTTCCATCTGTTCTTAGCAACTGAGCAAACGTGCCGTTATGGAAATGGTTCGTAAAACTATTTGGATCAAACGTCTCGGGGAGTATTTGATACCAGATAGAGACAGATGTCGTGAGATGCGAGGCATAGAGAGGATAAATCTCGATCCTAGAGACTACCTTAGGCGGCATTAGAGCAGAGGAATAATAGACGGCCTGATTCTCCCCTGAAATACCATCGAATCCAAGACCTATGTTTGATCTACCTGAGGATTCAAGCTCTAGGAGCCTGGAGTTAAAAAAATCCATATGTCGCGGAGATGAGAAATCCTCAAAGTCAACGCCTCTGATTAACGCCCCTTCTTGGGACAATCTTGAGGCATAGATAGCCTTGGCAGTAAAGAAGGCTGAGGGCATGTTGGATTTGTCCAAACTCGTTACTACTTTTCTACAATCCGTGTAACGAGAGATCCTCGTGCCATCCCAGAACAGTTTGGCAACATAGGCAGAATCTCTTACTTCGTCCGAAGTTTCCGGTGACATTAGCCCGTAGACAATAACAGCAGCGTTTATTCCGAGGTCTACTGCTTCATCTACAACGATTGAAGTAAGCTCAAAGAAGGTAAGAAGCGTATCCTTAAACTGGCCAAACTGCATCGATGTGGCAGGAACACTCTGGTCAAGCCAGTTGGAAGAGGAAAATTCCAAAACTTCAGAAACGGAAACCCCGTCCGTTCTTACCCCCTGGACTCTTAGTTTGAGTTTCATCGTGGGGGTCCCAGAGGCCCTTGTGAGACCAACTCTTACTTTTCCTGGTCCTCTCATTCCAAACTCTGCGGTAGCCGGCGAAGTTTCGATACTAGAGATCAATTTGTAGCAGATCAAAACCTGAGGAGTTACAAATACTTCTCCAGCCATTCCAGCAACAGCATGGAAGAGATGAGCGATAGGGCCTGATTGTCTTAGATCTATGGATGGCTGTGAAGACATCGTCCCGACCGCTGCCCCTCCCGAGAATATGGCCTCTGTGCCAGAGACAGGTTTTAAGAGTGTGATTTGTCCTGGGACCGGGAGGACGGAAGGAGGCTCTAAGGAAGAGGCGGCAGTGTAATAGACTTCTACTCCCTCCTCTGGGATAGTGGGAGAATTTCCAGTATATTCGAAAGGAGGAATAGAAATCTGATTCGTCCCATCGGTAGGGGAAAATGCGATGAATTCTGGCTCTGGCAAAGAGCCATCTTCTCTTGGATTTACTTTGGTCCGAATTCCTCCGAACCGAATCGGATATCTCGACAAAGTAATCATCCCCTGGTTCTGAAAAATTTCAGCCCTGGTAAAACTCTCTCGGATTGGTTTTCCTGGTGTATTTGGGATCCCCTGTACTTTAGAAAGAATAAGGCCATTTTTCAATTCCAATTGCCATAAAGAAAGTCCAGAAATCGTAAGGTCGTTGATGCTCATCCCGTGTGGGTTTGAAGGAGTAATTAAGCCAGATCCAATCCTAGACCTATGCTTCATGTCCACAGTCGAGAACCACGGACGGTTAAACTCATGAGAAGCCTGGCCAAGATCGATTACTAACGTGGTGACCCCGTTTAACAAAGTGACTTTTACAACGGCCAAGGAGACAAGGTGCAGGAGTTCGTCCTGTGTCTTGGCACTCCACTGTGAAAGGGAGAGGATTTTGACCAAATCTTCATCGTCTGCCTTAATTCTTCGGGCAGAGATCAGAGATGTATACCTCGATATTCTTACCGATTCAGGATCCTCCAAGACTCCAGCTTCTAGGTAAACCACGAACTGGTCCCCAGAAACCAAAGATGGCATAGATAACGAGGGAACTGTATTTTCTATCTGGATGAGGTACCCGGATTTTGTAACAGCTATTCCTGGTTTTACGTCGATTAGAAGAGGATCTAGGGAGTTTGGTGAAATCACGAGGGGACGGTTCTCGGTTTCCGTAGCAGAACTTGGGTCTACTAAGTCGTAAATTCCAAAGTCGTCTGCATAAGATAATTTGAACCTGGCAATCAGTTCGTCCTCACTAGCCTTGTCCCAAAATTCCAGGTCGTCTAACATCGTCGGGGCTTCAAAATTTATCCCAGTAATTCTCTTTACGATACCCACAAAAATCTCCTCAAATCCAGCGCATATGGTCTGTATTTTCGTTCACCAAGAATGCTTCAACAGAGGGCGAAGACAATAGGATGAAAAACAAGTTCTCGATAGAGTCATCAAAGACTATGAGTCTTCTGGGACGTCTCTTCAGAATGGATCTGATGCAAGCCGCTTTGAACTCTGGGATTTTCTCTTCTAGAATATAGCAGGATCTCATGAAAAGCCTTCCAAATAATTGATGCTCTGTCAGCCAATATCTCGTCTCCTCCCGAAGAGACTCATTCCTGCCAGTTAGGAAAATAAGTTTAAAGCCAAGTCTTACGAGGGACAATGCCAAAGATACATTGCCAGGAACCGCTGGGAGAAGTTTCAGGAAATTTCTAAGAGAAATATAAGAGAGATGCTGGACTTTGTACGAGGTATCCACCAAGGTACCGTCTAAGTCGAAGACGACTATATCTTCACTTATCGGCTTGGGCGGCAAAATATAAGGAGAATGCCTCGTCACTATTTAGCTGCTCCCGGCAAGTTTCACGAATGTCTTGATTGGATAGAAAAATCTTCGCCAGATCCTTCCATTCGAAGAACATCCCGGCATATTTGGGAAGCTTGATCTCGTACTTTCCATCCTCATCCCACAACTGCCCAGTTTCCTTGAGATACTGGTAGGTATCGTAAACCTCATCGATCCCATATCCTAGTTTAATCCGGAAAGAAGACTCTAGGAATGGGCAGAAACTCTTATTCTTCGTAGTCTTCGCTGTGACATAGATATATCTACCCTCTTTGGATTCTAAGACTCCCTGTTCCCCCAAGGAATTAGATTTCGAGATCTTAAGTTTTAGATCTGGATAATGCCGGATTGCGTTCCCACCAGGCTCCGTATCGAAACTTCCCCACTTCTCAATCGCTTTCCGGATTTGGTTTACCGCGAGCAAAATTCCCCTCTTCTCTGCCAATGGGGATTTGATGAGTGGGATATTGGCAGAAAACATCTTGGAGACGACAGCCATGGGATGACTATGATCATCTTCCTCAATTACTTCTGGCAACATGGCGGCAATCGAATCGATCACGAAGGCAATGCTTGGTCGTAACTTTTCCGAGTCCTTCTTCTTTCCCTTAGAAGACTTAGCTGGCGCAAGGGGTTTGGTGGGCATGTTGGATAGAATCCGATGAATAACACGAAAGACCTGTTCACCAGAGGAAGGGTGGAAGTAACGGTACAGAGGATTGGAGGTATCCACTCCGACCGCCTTCAAGTAAATTGGATCTGAGCCACTTTCGTAGTCGAAGTGTAAGACGGGTACTTCTAGATCCAGGCAATTCTTGATGAAGTGATAGGAGAGGGTACTCTTCCCAGCTCCTTCTGGGCCAAAGATGGTACTCCATCTCGAAATTGGGTACCCCCCTCCCAAGATCAGATCCAGGATCAAGGAGCCCGTGGAAACTGTCCAAGCGGAATACCCACTCCTACACAAGTTAACTGCTGGTAGTTCTAGGGCCTTGCTGACTTTGTCCACGGAGGTTAATAGGTCATCTACTGTAAGAATTTGTACCGGGGTCTTTTTGGATTTCTTTTTATCCTTGGTAGAATCCCATTCTTTTTCTTTTTCCACGTGTGCCTTCCAGAGTAAGTTATTACTTCTGAGATGGGAGATTAGACCATCTGTTCAAGATCTCGGAGAGTTCGAAGACGTCTCTGAAGAACCTCCTCGTTCTGACCTTTCCATTTCGGTAAAGTCTAAATTGGGGAACTTTCAAGATACATAGCTCAGAACTCTGAGACGGAATTACGGGAACCAGAGCAAACTCGAATGGATATAAGAACCTAGCTCTTTGGAGGTAGGAGAGAAAGACATTCTTGACTCTTTCTGAAATGGGCCTCCCTGGAACGTAAAATAAAACAGCTACATCTAGGGTAATAGACTTAGAGAGCACTTCGTGAAAAGTGCCATCCGTAATCGACTTAGACCCTCCAGCCTCCACAGGATTCCTCCAGCGTCCTAAGCTGCGAAACTCACATTCATGCACATCGAAGCGCGTTTGCATTCAAAGCACTTGCGCTCCCCCAGGTAATCTCCATAACACTCATCGGTCCAATCTCCGATCTTAGCTTGTCCATGGGCATTCAGCTCTTGGTCAGCCAGAGGAAGATCTAGGGGAGTATCCAGGTTGATGACACTTGCGTCACTTGAGGATTCTTCCTGGGAATGATTTGGAAGGGATTCAGAAGACGGGGAGTTCTCCTCTACGCGGGAGGACTTCTCAGGCAAAATATCTAAAGAGGCAAGTCTCTCTTTTAGAGCACTCGTAGAAGTGACCTGCGCCTTTAGGTTTCCATTCTTGGGGCGTGTCTGACCAGTTTTCTGGGGATTGGTTCTGGGATTGGTCCTAGGAAGTTCCTCATCTTGGAGGAGAGAGCGATCTACCAGATTTTGACTCGTCCCTTCATCCGTATCCCCATGTAAATGGCCATTGGCCTTCAAGGAACGAATGATCTCTTCCGTATCCGTTAGTTTGATCAGGGTATCAAACGCGTAGAGTTCGTAAGCCTTCTCTTCCTCAGTAAGGGGCGTTCTCTCCCCAGCGTTTACCGAGTACTTGTTGGCCCCTTCTACATCTGGCATGTACTTGATGTCGAGTTCTACGCCAAAAACTGTATGGGAGACGGTTTTACCACCGTTTAGAGCAGCCTTGCTTTTGATCTCCCTAGCAAGGGTATTGGAGAGGCAAAACCCACGAATCGGGTTCTCTTCCTTCCTCGCTTGTTCCCGCCGATCGATGCAATTGGCGTAGAAGATGCGCTGTGCCTTAAATTTCTCCAACTTGCAAACCGGACACCCTCGGTCCTCGAACTTCTCCAAGTCCGAATTGAAGTTGTGACAGAGTTCAGAGTAAAACTTCCCAGTCTTCGTCTCCACCCAGTGACGCGCAGTTGGGTAAACTCCCCCTACGAGCCTGATACTCACGTACTTGTTCTTGGGAAGTTCTAGCCACTCTACCTCATCGATCCATCGATCCCGTTCTGTGGTAATGTCGCCCCAGTCTTTCATCATACCATTTACTCCTTGTTTTCTTGTCTAGATGTTCTAGATATATTCTTGATTTCGTGCCTTAAGTCAACGTGACTTTCGTGCCTGATTGTCATTTAGAGGCAATTAAGAAAGTCCAGCAGACAGAATCTGCCTTGCGCGAAGTTGCCTCTGTCTCTCTTTATAACTTTCCTTTGCGGTAAGATTTGATGGGATTAAGTTGGAGAGGCCGGTATATAAGAGTAGGAATTTAAGGCCTCTGCTCTTAGCTGAAGAGAGGAGAGACTCTAATTCCGAGACATTCTCCTTTGAAGTATCCTCTTCTATAAGTAAGTCATTCTCAGATACAGCATCCCCGAATGACTGGGTTCCGTCCTCAGATGAAAAGTCCAAGGACAAGACATTGCTAAGAGAGACTTTGGCATAAACGTCCTTTGCAGATTTTACTCCCTTGACCTTCTTTTCTAGGCCATCAGGTAGATTGTGAACGGATTTATTACCATTTCTGTTTCCGTTTAATAAATCTTCTCGGACTTTCTCCAGGGCATTGTATTTTTGCCATACGCCGGGAGGGATTCTGATCAAATTTGCCTGTGATTTTAACCAGTAAAGAATTGATTGACGTATCCAGTTCGTTGCGTAGGGGGCAAACCTGCCGTTCCCCCTTTCAAAATAGGAAACGGCTACGACGAGTCCCATAAAACCATTTTGGAAGTTATCTTCTTGTTGGGCTTCTGAGGCTGCGTTTTTGGCGGAGAGTTTTAGGAGGAGACGAAGAAATGGGGATAGGATGGCATACTTCTTCTCTGAGATCGCTTTTTCTTCGTATAGGAGCCTTTTGTGGACTCCGAATAGATCTGAACAAGCTCCAATTTCTTCTTCCCTAGATAAGAGAGTAGCATACTTATCCGATGCCTCTTTAGAATAGCCGTGTTCTAAGATTTCAAAAGCGAGTTCCCAAGAGGAATCTATATAACTAGAAATCGCGGATAAAAAAACGCCAAGAAGCTGCTCTAAGACAACTCTAGCAATTCCCAGGGACTTAATGATCTCTGTTCCATCTACAATGGGACAAGAGAGAGTTTCTTCTGAGGAGTTGATTTGTGTGAAAAGAGAACCATGATTTAAGGAAGACACCCAGGACATGATGGATTTTTGTTCATGTCTAGACCATAAGTGATCTGCGGGGACCCCTGACTTTGGCGTCTCTAGAATTGGAATCCCTGAAAATTCTGTCTCTTTTCTCCTCTCGATGAATTGAGAGTTAAATATTTTCCGGTTACGTGTGATTCCAGCAGCGATTTCAGAGATTACGTCGTGTAAGAAGAATTCCGTCCAGCGAGTCGTCTCCGAGATGAAGGTTATGGCCGAGAGAATCTTGGAGTCTAACTCGTCAAATCTCTCATTCACCTCGCTGTGACTAAGAGTTTGGATATTAAAGATCTTCTTCCACAAACGTCTACAGTGAGTGATCCCAATTTCGTTTAGTTCTTTGGTGTCAAGAATCATGTATCTCCTGTAAAGTAACATAGATCCTTGATGGAAGATAGAGGAAGAATAGTTCTTCCACTCTACCATTAGAGTCTAGAATGTCAACTCGGTGGGATAAGTGTAGATACAAGTTAAAGCACGGCACATTTACATTTTCGTGGTGGACATCCCTACGATGATACCACTTTCTTCTATGGCCATGGCGACTCCCCCTGACGTTAGATGGAGGGCCAAGAATCTTAGGATCAGACTCGTCTCTGTTGCAGCCAAATCGGATGATAACGGCACATTCAAAGAGGTGATCGCCACCGTTGCATCTAGAGGAAAGACAAGTCATTCTTGCATTCTTAGATTGTACTATGGAGGAGGGAATGCTACGGATTCCTTAGCATGGGTGTCTTGTGACTGTGAGTACTTTAAATATACCTTGGTAGTAGCCTTGGCGGTTCTGGGGTCATCTTCTGGAGGAGCAGGAGGATACCCTAAGAAGAAGAACCCGTCGCTCTCCCCACATCTTTGCAAACACATTTTTGCCCTAATTCCATTAGTCACTAGGATCGAACCGATGGTGATTAAGACGGGAGCAGCGACTGGGATCAGACTCCCGGTACTTCCAGATCATCTCAACCGGCTCATGGTTAAAAATACGCCAAAAACAGGCGGGCCGCATCATAAAGACTGACGAGCTTTAAGACTGGCTTCCGCCTCTCTTACTTTCTCTTGAAACGAGGGGGAAAAGCAGATGTTACGAAACTGACAGTAAATCCCGTCTTTTTCGCTTCTGCAAATCCCTAAAGGCGTCTTTCCAGTAGAAATCGCCTCTTGGCCAACCTTGAAGGCTTTAAGTTCTGTAATGAGAATCTTGGGATCTACGAACTGGTAGAAAGTCTTTAGCTGAGAAGGCTTATTCCTGTTCATATAAAGAAAGAGAACACCCACGACTCGGATCCCCTTTTGTAGCCCGAGAAGAGCATATATTCCAGCTTGTATCCTATGTTCTGGTTTCTGGGCAGTGAGCCCTGCGAAGCCTTCCTGGGAGATCGTCTTAATTTCTAAGACGCTAAAGCACCGCGCTTCCTTCGTAGAGAGTTCTTCTACGAGGAGAAATCCATCTGGATGAGCTGAGGAAAATGGGGTACCGGCTGCAAAGTCTAGCTCCTTGTAAGTAAACTCAGAGCATGCGCACTTTAAACAAGAAACGGGACGAAGGCAATTTGAAGTGATGCTCTTGCATTTTTGACAGATCCAATCTCCGTATAAGAGGCCCGTCTTCCCGAGCCATTTTTGGACTACGAGATGCGCTGCTTTTCCAAATTCAAAGTAACAGTCACTCACGAAGGCATCCTCAGCGGTTATGATTGGATTTCCTTCATAAGCCTTCAAAAAGAAAATGAATCTTGAACAGACTGGAGAAGAGCTAGGACGAAACTTCCAGACGTATTCCTTCTTTTCCTTCATAAATGGCAGAGTTTTTTCTAGCTCTTTTCCAAGAGAGGTAAGAGCGACTGCAATTTGGTTCTTTTCTTCATTGTCCTGTGAAAAAATGATTCGCCTCCTGGTTATGTCTAAAGGAAGAGATAGCTCTTCGGAACCTTCTTAGAAGAGCCTCTCAATCTACTCTCATTTAGCACATGTTGCTTGTTACGTGAGGGAATATGAGCCTAAAGGTTTCCACAGATCTTACCCACTTCTTAAAGTTAGAGCTTCTAAAAGCTGGGATAGCAGTCGTAGACCAATTCGGAAGGGACCTTCGAATCTTATGCCCATTCCATTCTGAACATGAGCCATCTTTTGGGATCCTTAGAGACGGAAGGGCGTTTTATTGTTTTGGTTGTGGGGCCAAGGGAAACTGGAATACCCTAGCCCAAAAATTAAACTTAACGCCATTAGATCTCAGAACGCAAAAAATGGGGATCCTAAATCTAGATCAGATCCCAGCACTAAATGGACATCTAAGGGCCATCTTAGAAGAGCCATTATCAAAGCCAGCTGAAAAAGTCTTAAACAGGATAGAAACTTCTCCCTGGATGGGCGTGTGGCGTGGGGTCTCGGAAGACGTTCTCCTCGATGTTGGGGCAAGGCTTTGGTTTGACGAGAAGAGCCAATGTAACCGAATCCTTTTCCCCGTCACTTCTTCTGGAGAAGAAGTCGGTTTCGTGGCGGCCACGTTGGTAAAAGGGATAAAGCCTAAGTATAGAAATTCCGAAGGACTCCCTTCAAAATCTAGCTTTTTCCTCTTGGATCAATCTCAGAAGAAATTTGGGAAATCTGGCCTCGCCTTGGTAGAGGGGCCCTTTGATGCGATCCGTTTATACTCTTGTGGAATCCCAGCTGCCGCAATTCTTGGGACCAACAGTTGGTCAGACAAGAAAGCTGAGCATCTAGCTTACAGAATCGGCACTGGGAGGGTTGTCGTGGTCATGGACGGAGATTCTGTTGGTAAAAAGGCGGCTAGGAAAATCTTTTCAGATCTTGAGAAATTCGTAAACGTCTCCCACTTAACCCCCCCAGAAGGTACGGATCCAGGGGACATGCCCCTTATCTACGTAGAGGGTTTAAGAAGGATGCTATTCCCACCTAGCTATAAGCCGCTTTCTTCCACCAAATGAACTGGCAATGATCTCGGCGAAGCTTGGATCCTCTGAGAGCTTTTCTTGAATCGCATCTAGAATATAAGTCTTTGGATTCCGATAATCTGGTGTTGTCCTTAAGTAAGAGCCAGCACTTGCCTGCCAGAACCTAGAGAAAATGGCCGAAATCTCTTTCCTGAAGAACTTTCTCCTGCCAAAGAGTCTTCTTAGTCCAAATCCATCCAGAATGAATTTTAAGAGGGCGCTTTTGATGGCTCTACGGACCAGATGAAGATCCACACTCTTCCAAGGGTATCTGTCTCCAAATCTTTCCTTCAAGAAGTCTATAGAAGGAAGAGAGGTCGGTCTTCTCTCTTCGTCTCTGATATCAAGCGGAAGGTTTTCATCAAACCAATTCCGGACGAAGACGATGACTTTTGACCTTGTAAGTCTGGGCCTTTTCCTGTGATTGCCGAAGTCTCTCTTCCAGATGTATTTGTTGAAGGCGCTATTCCCTGAAAAAGCGGCTCTGATCTGCTTCATCACATGTTCAAGTGCCCAGGCGATCACCCCTTCTTTGTCTTCATGACAAGAAAAATATACCGCCTGTCTACTGGTCTTAACTGCTTCTCCCCAGAAAGAGAGTTTTCCAGGTGGGTTACTCTTCAAGATATCGAAATTTTGTTCCATGGAAAAATTCTAGCATAAGAGCGAGTTTCTGTCAATACTCTTGAGAAATAATCGAAGTCCTTGACAAAATTAGGTGATGGTAACGAAGCCCCCAGTGAGTTCGTTTATTTTTTCTTTGAATCCTGAAGGTTGTTCTGCTCCCTCAGCTCCTTCTAAGACGCCAAGGCCAGTTGCCGGAAATCCGGCCTCGTCGAATAACCGCAGGAGTTCCGTAGAATTGGCCGACCTCT